>Ga0180435_10000351_pt1 | contig 47729 bp, 39 predicted proteins | sample SS_ome_3_FD_132467 | JGI IMG/M metagenome (GOLD analysis project Ga0180435, IMG submission 132467) | Hypersaline lake sediment archaeal communities from the Salton Sea, California, USA - SS_3_S_1 metaG | ecosystem: Environmental > Aquatic > Non-marine Saline and Alkaline > Hypersaline >... | reverse complement strand
TTTAACAGTCTGCATAAATAATAAATAAAACATATGTATTGCATATCTTTTTACTGGCTGCAAAATAAAAATCTGACCTATGGACGGCTTATTTAATTGACATAAAACATCCTATGGCCAGGATCTATTTACTTTTGCAGGGCAGCAAGAACATCTTCAGAGCTAATAATCGGTATATGCGCCGGACGGGTCAATGGTTTTCGGCACCATATAACTGGCATGATATTGCGTTTGCCGATTTTTGGAAAATTCTCAGTCTGTTTTTGAAGTTTGTGCATTGTGCGCTGCACATCTGTCTTGTTTTCCCATTTGGCTTCTCCAAAGAGAAGGAAGGGTAAGTGACCTGATTAAATTCCGGGATGTGTCTGCTGATCTCATCGGCGAGACTTTTGATTTTTAAAGGAACCTCCTGTTGATCAGCCAGGTAATAAATATCGTTTTTACGGGATATATGCTGCAAGAGGGTAGATTTTCCAAAGCGGCGCCGGCCGTAAATGACAACAAACGACGGTTCCGGCGAGGCGAGAGCCCGGGCTAGTTTGCTAATTTCGCGTGTTCTATTTAAAAAAGGAAGGCGCATGACAATATATTATGCATGACAAACATTATGTTTGTAATGCATAATATTTCGCGTCCCTCCCATTTCGTGTCAAGAAAAATTTAGACTCGGAGCACGGATGCAACTGCCTGATCCAAGGTCACTATTTACCTGTCCCTTTTATTAACTAAACCTTTTATGACTGCAAGGACATCTTGGATCGCGGCACACTCCTATAATTTTTCATGACCTATTGCTATCTCGATCCCGATAGCGATCCCGATTTCGACAAGGCTTCTGCCTACAGGTTTGCAACAACAAAACGGGAGATGATCCTGAATTAATTATTCTGCATTCTGCAATTTGCTGTTTCTAACCTTGTTTGGTTGCGGCTCGATCGGGTTAGGAGTCATGAATCAGAATACGGCATACAAATAGAAGAAACTCTGGAGTTTCACAAGAGAATCCGGCAATCGCGTTTGGTGTAGACATTGCGCTTTTTATTATACCTATTGTCGCCGACAGCCTACAGTCTAAAAGTCTACAGCCTATGCCGCTTCCTTTGTAATTCGATTGGCTATGTACGATACAACTTTTAGTTTATTCGCTCTCGTTCAAATACTTCTGATGCAATATATGAATCATGCCGTCGGCCAGACCCAGGATCGGAACATAGATCTGGTCGGCTTGACCCCACTTCATGACCCGACGGTATATGGCCAGAGCCGGGAGGATGACATCGGCGCGATCCGGCCGCATGCCCAGTTCGGTCACACGTTGATCATTGGTGAATCCATCCAGGTAAGCGGCAATTTCTTTTAACTTTTTATAGGATATGGGCTTTCCGGCCTTGCCGCCCGCCAGGCGAAAGGTTTTATTGATATTGCCACCGCTGCCGATGGCCGATATCTGCGTAAAGGCTTTGGTGTGGGTTTGAAGCCAGGATTTAAGCTGCTTCCATTCTGATTTGGGCACCACATCTTCCAGGACCCGTACCGTACCGATATTGAAAGATTCCGACGTAACGGCTTGGCCCTCTGAGTATAACGTGATTTCGGTACTGCCACCACCCACATCCACGAACATGGACGGTTCGTCTTTATGTAAAATGGCTTCGCGTCTATTATTGAAAAGGATTTCCGCTTCCCGTTTGCCGCTGATGATATCCACAACGAGACCGGTTTCAAGCTGGATTTGGCGGCAAACCTGGGAACCGTTTTCAGCCACGCGCATGGCCGAGGTAGCACAGGCCATGGTATTCAGGGGTGCGTAGGCATTGATCAAATGCTGGAAGCCCTTCATGGCCGTGACCAATTCCAGGGTTTTCTGAGTGGAGATTTCCCCGGTTAAAAAGGCATCCCGCCCCAGTCGAATAGGCATGCGGGTGAGGCTCATTTTTTTGAAAACCGGTCCGGAGCCGTTCTCGAATACGGCCGAGAGTAACAGCCGGATGGCATTGGACCCAATATCGATGGCTGCAAAACGTAAAAAATCGCTCATATTACCTTATTCTTGCACGAGCCGGAGGCTTTCATAGGCAAGGCGTCTGAGGTTGAAGTCGTAGTTCTTTACTACAAATCCTCAGCAACGCAGCATATGGAAGCCTCCGGTTTGCCTTCCGGGTGAAATTTGATAATAAAAAAGATTAAATCCATTTATCCCAATAGGTTTAGCTATAAATAGTGGTAATTAAACCCGAATCCTTAATTGATAATGGTTTGCATAAGTATTATCAAATTTCATGCAAGATTCAGGTATTAGTATGCCAACCTACCCAATGATTTGAGAATCAGCGTGATGCCCATGGCGAACATGCCGGTGAGACCCATGCCGCAGGAAAAACCGGCCAGCAAAACCGGGGCATACTGGCGCCACATGCTGCCATAGCGTTTATAAAAGTAAAAGCGTCCCAGGAGTGCACCCACCACTTCCAGGATTAAACCATGGGGCGTACTCTGCCCCAGACCCCGCACCATACCATAAACCAATAAAATGGGAAGCCCCAGAAACATTAAAATACTATAAGTTATCACTCCCAGCCCCATGCCGGCAACCACGTAAACCCAATTAAGCGCTTGGTAGAACAAGGAATTGCCTTCTAGGGTCGAGGTTTGCATCAATAGGGAATTGAGGGCCTGGAGGTGCCACAGCTCCTGGGCAAAGGGGTAGGCATTGGAGGGTATCGGAGCCAGGCGCCAAATAAACTGTGAGAACAACAGACTGGCCGTCATCACAACCGGGAAGACCACAATTTCAGACTTGATGATCCCGCGGATGCTGGTACCGGTCAGCTCGATTTGACGGAAATTGACGGTGGCCTCGCCATAGTTGTGGATTGGAATGGGGGCGTACCATATTTCGATGCCCTGGTAGCCGAAGTATTTGGCCCCGGCAATAAAACTGGCTTCGCGTACCAGGGGCAAGCTGACAAACTGACCGGCGATGCCTTCCATCCGCGCGGTAATATAGGACACCACCGGTGTATAGATAAATCCGTAGAGCAGAAAAAAGATCCAGGGGAAATTGGGTACCAACCATACGCACAGTAAAACGTAAGATGTCGTGGAAAACACATAGATACCGATGGATATCCAGAAATTAAAATCCCCCCGGCCCGGCGGCGGTCGAAATAGATCCTTGAGGCTACCGCGTTTATTGCTGGCACTTTGTTTAAAGGAACGAATTACATGCCAGATGCCGATAAAGGCGATGGACAATCCCAGTCCGATACCAAAGCTCAAATAAAAATCAAAATTGTTGGCAAATACGGTTTCCACCGTGCCCATGCCCGGGTGCCAACGGCTTAAGATTCCGAAGTGGTGCAAAATCGGGTTGGCGGCAATGGTAATTAAAAGACCCACCAGACCGCCGATAACCGCCCAAAAAGGTAAAACCATGCCGATAAAAACCAAGCCCAGGTCGAGTTGAATACCGGTGGCAACCGCCGGCAGGATTTTTTCAGTGTGCCCGGTCAGTTCGATCCAGGGAATCGGTATCAGGCGAATGGGCTCCATCAAAATTAAACCGCTCAGGGTGGGCAAAACCACATAGATGGTACCAAAGGCCAAACCGATGACGCCGCCGATGCTAAAGACGCGCCATTTCCAACTCTTCTTTTTCTCTTCTGTGGATTCGGCCAGGGCCATGGTCCCCAGGGCCGCCACCGGTGCCATGGGGAAGGGCAGCTTTTCGACATCGCTGGTGATCCGGTAAAGGGCGTAGCCCAGACCAAATTGGTCCACCCGTTGGATGATCTGGGTACCCACCAAAAGTAGAATAGGGATCAACCAGTCCCGGTGGAAAAAGGTACGCTGCATCAAGGAATCGGAATCGATTCCGGGGGCAATCCAGGTGGGGATAAATTCGGTCAGGCCCAGCATGCGGGCGGCATCCGACTGGACTAAATACTGGCTCCAGAGCAATCCTTGAAAAGGTGTGGCCAAAGCAGCGCCGGCCATGTAATAGAGCAGAAAGATCTCCTGCTGTTTCAGCTCACTATAGGAGCGTTTGGCCAGCTCGGCGAACAGAATTATGGTGACCCAACGCGCGGCCGGACCGATCCCGGTACCGATCACCAGCTGCAGATACATGCTGCCGGGCATCATCAGAAAGCCGATGAAAATGGCGCCCACCACCGTTTTCCAATCAAAGCCCTCTTCGAAGTGATCGGGTGTTTTTAGAAGGTCACGATATTCTTGAAGTTCTTTGTCCTCGTACATAAAATTGCTCGGCAATTTTAAATGGGCAAAACGTTGTAACTGGCATCGGTGAACAACCCAAAAACAGCCCAGGATCCGGCCATCATAAAGTCTCCGATAATCAGTCCGATAAAGAAAAAGCGGACCTTGCGGTACAACACAACACCACCATAGCGCATGCACAAGGCATTGCAAAGCCAGCCCACAAAAAAGCAAAACCACAGATACCACATGGCGGAGCTATAGGTCGTCAAGTATCCGATGGGATGGATCGGCCACCAATAAAACCGATGGTAGCATATTACCAATACCAGCATTAGAACGGCCCCCACCAGGATGAAATTCATGACCCAATGTCCCTGTTCCACCGGTGATTCAATGATACTGAAGAGGTTGTCATAGACCGTCAGCGTTGTGCGACTGGCCCAGTCAAACTGAAGTTCCCGGACGCCAAATTTATAGCAGAGCGCTAACATGGCCAGGAAGGACACCAGGATGCCCAATAGCAAGGTGATCATGATGGCCACAAAGATACGCCGATTGCTGGCGGTGTCGTCCGATATCTTCCGCACGTGAAAAAGAGACGGCATCAACGACTCCCGCAAATCCACAAAGAGCACTTTTTGAAGGATGGCTGTAACCACCAGGCCAATATGGGTGAAGGCTTTGGGGCCGAAAAATGCCATGAGGCTGTCCATGGGTGCCGCTGTCAAAGTAAAATAAGCGATACCGCCTTGGCAGATTACTCTTGTGGCAACTAACATAAAAAGAAAAAGAGCTGCCACCACCAAAAAGGAAAAAAAGAATGGGACACCCGCAAAATAGCACCAGCATACAATGGATAGGCCACCCAGAACCACTCCCCAAAACGCCGTGATGGTGGACAACCACTCATTCTCCGGGGCAGCTGGTTTTTTCAGGCCGAAGCCCATTTTTAGAATATCCATGAAATGAAACCGGGCCAGCCAGGCGATGAAAGCAAAGAAAACCAGGTAGGCACCAATCATTTGCATTTCTTCTGGTCTTGATATGGTCGGACCAAAGGTCACCCCCAAGGTGCCTGCCGGTATGTTGGCCCCCATCAACGACAAGACACCAAACAATAGCGCACCGGCGATGTAAAAAAACCAGAAGGAGAAGGATATCTGTTTGGATGTCAGAAAGGCAAAGCCGATAAAAGCCGGGTATATATAAATTTTCAGTTTGTAAAACCCGGAAAAAAGACCAACTTTAGAGAAATATTTGCCCGCCAGAATCAGGGTGGGGATGGATGGTATCGACGGATTGTAAAAGCTAAGACCGTTCATTAGGTGAAGCAAAATGGGTATGGCCATGCCCACCAGGAGAAACCGGTTTCCAAAAAAGCGACCCAGTTGATTGTTATCAAAAGCTTCCTGGATTAAAAGGGGCACCCGCAGCAGGGGAAAATTGATACGCTCATGGTAGATGCCTTGTTTGCTCAAAAGACTCACCAGGCACGCCATTACAAAATAGCACACCATGATAAAACCCACCCATCCGGCCAGAGGCCTCAGCCAGGCATCCCAGGGAATGTTGGCAAGAACCTCCACCCAGCTCATCTGTCGTCCGCCGACCAGGCCATTGTAAAAGTTGGTGATTGATTCCGGATTTTGAGGAAACCAGCTGGCAGGCAGTAGGGGATGAAGCACCTCTTCCCAGCGATTTTCAACTGTTGCAAAATGATAGGGGGCCGTTAAATTGATAAAGAAGGTGCGTGCCAGGCCGGTCCAAGCGATACCGGAAAGCAATACCATGAGTGCCCAGGTTACCAACAATTCTTTCCCGGTTAGCAGATTGCGGCCTTTGAATAGCCAGCGCAATAATGCCGTGATGATGATCATCCAGACCAGAAAATAAAAAGGTGCCAGAGGAAAGTGGCCGCCCCCCAGGGGGGTGCCTTGCTTGTAGGCATTGTTAAACGGCGTAATCAAACAGATAAGCAATGCCAAGGATGAACCCAAAACAATCGCCCGCCACCGAATGCGTTGGCCGATCGGCGCTGCGTTGGTTGCTTGCTGCTCAGTTTTTATCGTTGAATCGAGTTCGTCCATTAAATTACCAATATGTTTCCAATCCGGGCAACGTTTCTTGGGTTCATTGGGTTGCTAGTAACCATCCGTTTAAAAAGTGTGTATTCTGATGTGGCGCTAAACGCAACAAACTCAAGAAACCTTTTTGGCAGCGGTGGCTATTTCCAACAGGTCCACATAATATTGTTTGGCGGTATCATCAAAGGACCGCCACAACAGGAGCTGTTTCCGAATCTGATGCAAAAAGGTTTTGTTAATACGATGCCAGGCATTGGATTCACCGGATTCACGCTTCAGGGCAATATGCAATTCCAAAAACCCTTTTTCAGTCCTGGCCGGTTTGAATTTCAACGCAACCTGCTGCATGATTCCAAAATCAAACGGTGCCAACCAAACCTGTGAGGTTATATGCAGGCACTCTTCATAACTGCAGGCTTCTTCGGGACAATCATTATCAGCATCAGCGCCTGGCGGTGTTTCGCAGACAAACTCAAGCGCAATATTGCCGGTGGAAAATTTGCCATGGGTAATTTCTTGATGACTGGTGAAATACTCAACCACAAAGCCTCCGACGCTACGATGCTCCTGGTAGGTCATCAAAAAGGGTAACACCACCTGAAGTTGATTGTCCTTGGGCTCGGGGAGTGTCCAGGAGCGATTGATATCCGGGATAGCGATTTCACCGGCGATTTTGCTTGGATAAATAACCGAAACCATCACAACCAGAATCACCAGGACCATGGCACCGACACCGGCAGCGGAGGAATAATTCACGGTAATTCCCTGCCAGAGAGCCGTACCGGCAAAAAGCTTGGCAGAGGTCTGCGCCACTAAATAGCCGAAAACGACGCTGAGGACTGCAAATGCCATGGCTTCGGCAATAAAAAGAAAGGATACATGCGACGGCGCCAAGCCCACAGAGGTATAAATGCCAATTTCACGTTTGCGTTCATACACGCTGCTAATCATGGTATTGAGGACAATGAATATGGAAATTAATATGGGTACGATGATATTGGGCACACCGCTATAACTCATGGCGTTGCTGGCGTGGTATAGATACGTTCCGTCGGATTCTCCGCTGAACAAAGTGAGACCAAATCGATCCACCAGAGCCTCGGCCGTTTCTTGAATGCCGTCACGCTTATGCGGACGTACGGCAATGCCCTTTAGATGACCACCGGCAGCCAATACGCGTTGATAAGGAAGGATCACCGTCAGGTCGGCCTCAATATGCTGGTAGTGACTTTGAAATTCGCGCATATCATCCCCGGACTCCAGGGCTTCGGCCACAACCTCCACCATGTCAGCTGATATCTCACGGGGGAAAATAGCCGGCGTTAAGGGTTCACCATCCAGATCAATATGATTTTGCAAGTCGGATCCGGAAAATATTCCTACCACGTCAAATGGCAATCCCCACATGGATACCGTAATTTCAGGCAATTCTGATTGGCCTTTAATTTTCACGAGATCGATTTTCAGATGATTTGCCATCCGGTCCGAAAGTAGCAGGACTTGACGATCTTGCGGCAAAAGCCAACGTCCGGCTAGTAACGTTTTTTCGATACCGGACACGCGGGCTTCATCGGCAGACAAGCCAACTACCCCCCGGGCTACAAATGATTTGCCCGTGTAGTGGACCGGAATGCGGCTCGATTGGGTCCGGTTTTCTTCCTCCAGCCAAACCCTGGGCGCTGTTATCGCTTTTCCGGCAAATGTATTGCCGATAATGGTGGCTGCTTGTGGGGGCAGGTCGCGCCAATTGATATTTTTAAGTAGAAATCCTTGATAGGGATGCCGATCCTGGTAAAGCATGCGGGACTGCCGCCGAATCGATTTGACCGAGGTAAAACTCATGATGGTAAAGGTGAGAATAACCAAGGTAATACAAGTCAAGGCCGTTCGGACTCGGCGTCGTCTCAGGTTGCTGACGCCCAGTAAAAAGGCGGCTACGAACGCTTTCCAACGACCGATATCTTCGGACTGGCCCCGGTGGGAATGACTCTGCAGGTAGGTCATTTCCTGTTCAAACCGGAAGAAGATTATCAAGGTAACCATAAGAGAGAGTCCCATGATTAAAAATGCCAGGATGACAACCATGGGACTGTAGGCCAATTGAAATGCCGGGTGAACATGATAAATGACAGTGATTAGAATGATTAAAATCGCGCAAAAAGCGATGATCCGTTTATAAATGTTGGCATAGGAGAATAGCAGTCTTTCCAGGCAAAATGAGAAGGGCACAAAGAGGCCAATGTAAAATAAAACCCCGTAGAGTACATCCTTCTGGGTTTTTTCAATATCGGCATAGACACGGCTCGCCAGCGCCCAGGACTTGGCGGCCGCCTCATAGAAATGGTCGTAACTGAGGTTTGTCCAAGCGTTCTCAGCTTGTTTTAAGGCGGTAAGACCTTCAGCCCGCAGGGTGTCGATGCGTTCATTATAGATGCCGCTTTTTTCGAGATTGTCGATACGCGGGGTCAAGAGCGACCACATGTCATGGGCTACCCGGTAGCCGGTACGGTGGAGAACCGGCCAGCTATCCGCCCGGTAACCCAGCCCCTGGGGATTGTCGGGCGTGTTGTTGAGCAAGATCAATTTTTTATTCAACACGGAATCACTCAGGGTGAGCTTGAGTGGCGCCTCGGGTTCCATAAATATGGTGGTGATGTTGGAAGACCAGGTGTCGAGCCGGCTGTAGAAATATCGAACCGGTTCAGCTTCGCGGCGACCGTCCAAAATCTGGGCTTTTGTCAGATATCGATAGGTTCTCGGTTCGAGCAAATTGAATAATGTGGTGCCTTTGGATGCGAACATCTTTAAATCGGTCTGCATGGCATTGCGGCGCATTTTGACCCGATAGGCGTTTTTATTGGTTTGGTTTTTATCAATGGTCCAGACAATGGCGCCGGATTGGGAATCAAACTTGTAAGCTTCCAGTATGGCCTTATGAAAACTATGTTTGGAATCGGCCAGCCCTTTCAAATAAAATTCGCCGCTATGGTCGACGATTGAATAAAATTTGGCCGGCCCCTGGTAGGTAAGGATAACGGTGCCGGGCGCGGGTTGGTCCGCAAATAATTCGCCGTGACGCAAGAATTTAGCACTACCGGCTAACGTGGCAAATCCCTTGCGGGGATAGTTTTCTTCATGTAGCCCTATCGCCCCTGCCAGATCCTGCATGAGCCTGCAGACCAAGGCACTCTGATTTACGGCAAAGGTTTGATCGATATGTTCAAATGTATCTTGGGTTGTGCCCCATCGGGCTCTGGCATCGTGCGTGGTTACCAGGCTTAAGCCATGGAAACCGGCCAGGGCGGAAACTTCACCACCCAAAGGTGGGCGATCGATAAAGTAATTTTTCCAGGAGCTCTGCCGACTAGGTCGCAGACTGTCCTTAAAAAAATCATCCAACCTCAGCGCCTGTTCAGCCGCCTGGCCCGCACGGCGCAGGACTTCATCGAGTCGGCTATAGCTGGGTGTGCGGTTGATGCGAGGCCGAAAGGGATACATCCAACCGTAGTTAAAGGCACCGATTCCGCTACCATGACTGGAAAGGTGCAGGGAGACAGCAGCGCTCACGTCAAATGATCTGGCATGGCGGCGAAGCTGATTGACATCCTTTAGATACTCATATTGCCGCAGCGTATCGGACAGAATCGCTTCCTGATCCTGGATGGCACTGTGCGTAATCCGGACGAGCACGCGGCTGTCATCTTCCGAGAATTGTTGTCCTTTAAATGAATTCAACCACGTCAGTTGCCTGAGTTGTTGTCTCTGAAGAGCCAGTTTCTGAATGGAATCTGTATCCGATCGATTTTGGGCCTGCATGCGAGCCTGTATCAATTGCCGCGAAACCAGGTCTGCTTCGGTTTTGAGGCGTTCCTTGATGGCGAAGTCCACCAGCGCCATGGTTTCTGATTCCGGGAAGTGGCGGTCTTCGAAACGGCACGATTTAAGACCGTCGATGGTTGCACGGGTTTGTTTGATCCGGGCGGAGAGACGCTTTTGGATTCGTTTGATGGTTTTCGATTTCTCAGACAGGCCCCAGACAAATTCACGCATTCCTGCCAGTGATTGGGCATGCCCGGAACTCGCCACCAAGAGCACGGTTTTTCGGGGTGGTTGGGCTTTCAACAGTCGGGCAAACTGCAATAAGGTGGCTACTCCGCAGGCCTCATCGGCACCCGGGGATTGGCCCGCCACCAGAACGGAACTGTCATAAAAAGCCTCCAATAGAACCAATTGATCTTCGTATTCTGGATCGGTTCCGGGTATGAGACAATAGATATTTTCAGCCGGGGTTAGCTGCCAGCCGATATCCGATGTCAAGATCACCTGGGGTGCAGCCAAAGCTGGTGATGTGTGTTCAAATTCTCCCAACAGTTGTCTGGCCTGTTCCAAGGGCATCCAGAAGCGCGGGAATGGCACCGGGGAGAGCTCGAATTTATCCTCAAATATCATTTTGGGTGAGTTTCCGCGATCCACATATATCAGGGCGCTGGCACCCATGTCTGCGGCAAATTCCCAATTGCGGGCAGATTCGATTTCCATAAGAACCACGGATCCGGTAATGTTTTTTCCATTAAAGGCCGTCGGTTCTCCGGTTCCGGCGTAGATCAACGGCCCCGTGATACTGTTGGCCGGAATTTTTTGCGGTGATATGGCATTGCCCAAAAAAGGCAGAATCGGAATGGCAGGACCATCCGGTGCCAGTGCGAGCGTACTTTGGCGATGTTGCACTGTGGGCACTGCAAACCGTTGTGATGCGACCACTTCAAAACCGAGGGAGGTAAGCCGTTTTTTGATATATTCAGCGGCGACTGTATTACCGGGCGTGCCGGTGCTCCTATCTTCCAGCCTGGCTAAGGACTGGATATCCAGCAAAAATTGATCGGGGTCGAGTAGGGATGATGCACTGCCGGGCTGGATGGAGACCAGGCAGGTAAAAACGACTACCAATCGAAACAGCCATCTGCGTGTAAATATTGCCTGATACAGATTGGAATATTTTAATTTTCGGTGCCGATTGAGCCCCATTAAAGCGGTTCCCCTTGACGGAAAATCTGGTTCAGTGTTAGCGACTGTCTATGGTGCCGATGGAAATGGATAGTTCATCCCGGTCTTCTATTTTGTCGATACGACCATCCCGAATCCAGACAACCTGGTCTGAGACATTCAGCATTTTAAAATCATGTGTCGCCGAGATGATGGTGACACCGCGTTCAACACTCAAATGCTTGAGCAGGGCGATGATCTCTTCCCCGGTTGTTAAATCTAAATTTCCGGTGGGTTCGTCGGCAAGGATGATGGCGGGATCGTTGGCCAGTGCCCGGGCAATGGCCACACGCTGTTGCTGCCCGCCGGACAACTCAAATGGTTTGTGATTGAAGCGGTCCCCCAAGCCAACCAGATTCATCAGGGCCATGCCTTTTTCGACAGCGGTCTCATTGGGTATACCTGCAAAGATCATGGGCAAGGTGACATTTTCCAGAGCTGTCATGACCTGAATAATATTGAAGGTCTGAAAGATGTAACCAATTTTACGACAGCGCAGCCAGGCGAGTTCATAGGCATCCAGTTGCGCAATATCGACTTCATCGATGAAGACCTTGCCGGTGGTTGGTTTGTCCAGACCGCCGATCATATTAAAAAGCGTGCTTTTCCCCGATCCGGAGGGTCCCATAATGGAAATATACTTACCCGAATCGATTTCCATATTGACACCCTTTAGCGCTTGAACTTCGATTTTGCCCATGCGGAAGTTTTTGGTAACTTCCGAAACCCGGACAATGCTGCTGCTATTGGCCATTTTTTTACCTTTGGTACTATTCAAAGATTATCGTATACAGCTGGAACTTTCTGTATAATCGCATTGAATTGGATAATAGCGACGAAGTCGCTTCAGGTAACATCGCATGGCGATGTTACTCTTCCACGCGCATCGCTTCAACGGGCTGCATCCGCGCCGCAATCAAAGCCGGATAGAGTACACCGATGAGGCTCAGTAAGCAGCCCACAGCGATTGCGATACCAATGGAACCCAGAAACGCCTTTGCCGGAATACTGACGATGGCAATAAGCCCATACTGCAACAAGTTGGAAAGCAGAGAAAAAAAAGCACCCAGAAGTGCCCCAGCTCCTGCACCCACAAAGCCCTGCATACCGGCTTCTAAAAGAAATAATCTCAGAATAAACCGGTCCAAAGCCCCCAGACATTTCATGGTCCCGATCTCACGGAATCTTTCGGTCACGGACATGAGCTGGGCATTAATGATGCCCACCACGCAAACCAGCAGGGAAAGGATCACAATCCATTTCTGCTTGGGCGTGTTTTCAACCTTGCTTTGAGAAGGCTGAACATCGTAGCCGGACCGGATGATCTGTTGACGAATATCATTCTTTTCTGTCGAAAGGAGTCCGTTGACGACGTCGATACTGACATTGGTAAAACTCAAAAAAGCCACAGCCAAAACCAGGCTGATGGTGGTTATCATGGATCGGGTAAACCGTACGCGGATATTCTTGAAAGCGATCTCTACGGATTTGCCCAGAGGCAGCACCACTTGACGTTCCATCTGGCCCATGATTGAGCCGGATCCCGTTGGCGTAGTCTTTTTTTGATCAGTTGTCCTGGGCATGTTTAAGTCTGAAACCAGCCGAATATCGTAATACTTGGATCTATGGACACATGCAACAATAGAACCACATCGTAGCAGATTTTAAAGCTTTTGAGAATAGAATAAACCCTAAAGCTGCAAAAGCCTGTGGGCTTCCGAAACTTCGCGCGCTATTGGAAAATTGGAATGCAGGAATGATGGAATACGGGTTTTTAAGAATATCCGGGTGGGCACTGTGGTAAAGTGACTTTCAGATCGGGTTTGAGTATGTTAAGATCGCAAAATTGAGCCCCACGGTTGCAAGGTTGGGGTGAATTTTGAAAGGAAGCTATCATGGCAGTTTCAGAGGCCCATCCCGGTCACCGATTTGAGACATGGCAGGTATGGCCCGGCAGTTACAAAAATCCGCCCGCCGACGGACGATATCCGGTCCCGGGTCACGCAGATTTAAGCATCACATCCGAAACCCCGATTGCATCCATGGGATCCTGCTTTGCGCGTGAAATCCGAAAGGTCCTGGTGGCCAAGGGGTTCACCTATATTCAGGAAGAAGTTCAGCATCCTGCATCCGTGCATGCCAGTGCCGCCTGGGAACGCACCTACAATACCTTTTCCATTCGGCAAATTTTTGAATATACTTTTGCGACCTTTAAGCCGGACGTACGCTGGTGGCGAACCCCCCAGTCCGGGAAAGTACAGGATCCATATCGACGTATCATCCTGTATGATTGTGTGGCGGCCGCCGAAAATGATTTTGCCAATCATATGATTTGCAGCCGCCGCGCTTTGCAGCAAGCGCGCGTGCTGATATTGACTCTCGGCCTGACTGAGATATGGGAGGATCGTCACGATGGCTCCGTTATTTGTTTGCCCTCAGGCCCTTATGTCAAAGAAGGCGGCAGCCTGGCCCGCTACCATTTTCGGGTCAGCCGCTATACTGAAAACTTACAAAATTTGGAACGTATCCATGAATTGATGCAGCAGCATAATCCGGAATGCCAGCTCCTGGTTACGGTTTCGCCGGTTCACCTGTGGGCAACCTTTCGACGGGATCTGGATGTCATCAGTGCCAGCTGCAACTCTAAATCTACTTTGCGGGCTGTGGCGGATGCGTTTGCGTCTGCGCATGACAATGTGCATTATTTCCCGGCATATGAAATGGCCACAATTTACAAACCGCTGATGGCGCAAACTTATTTCAGCGATGGTAAGGAAAATTTTCATGTGAATGCGGATACGGTGGGGTTTATTATGGATCATTTTTTCCGCTTTTATGGGACGGTTTCGTAAAAGGCTCAACTACGGCGTTGTGCTGCATTATGCAAACATTCAACGTACAAAAGTAGGCCTTATGATTGCATAATTTGCACGCCTTGTATTTGAACCTTTTACAAAACCGTCTATTTTAATTTTTTTGTCGCGATAAAAGATATTGCAGAAATCTAAGGTTTTGGGATTCAAGCAAAACCATTTGTGCAAAGTTATCGATGTCAATGTGTGAGTTTATCTAAAATGAGTGCAAAGATGCTAAGCGGGGATGCGGCCACCATGACACGGGCCGAGTTGTCGGCGGCCCTGGGAAAAGCGGTGCGTTTTCCCCATAAGCAGTTTCATAAGGGTCGTCTGATCGTGTCACCCGAGGCATATCAGACGCCGGGTTTGGAAACCAATCTGGTGATCAGCCCGTATTCTCTGTTGGATTGCACGGGTTCGATTCGAATCGGCCCCTGGTGCAATATCGGTCCGCGGACCCGGGTCTATACCCACGATAGCATCCATATGGGAAGGCAACCCTTGGCATTGCTGGAAAACGAGCTGGGTGTCCTGTGGCAGGATAAAGAGATTGGCCGGGATGTGTGGATACATGACGGCGCCATTGTTTTGTACCAGGCAACCCGATTGCCAGATGGTTTTGTACTGGGGGCCGGATCTGTATTGACAAAAATTCCCGGGGCCTATGAAATATGGGCGGGTAATCCGGCCCGCAAGGTCGGCGAGAGAAAACCGGCAGACCGGGAGACAATTGAGGCTCGCGTGCAAAGCAATCGTTTTCGATTAAGGGATGAATCAGGAGGTAGATCCTAGCCATGGGTACCAAACAGCCAGTTCTGGGTATGATCCTCAAAGGCTACCCACGCATATCAGAAAGCTTTATATCCAATGAGATTTTGCTGCTGGAACGTCATGGAATTCGTATCCATATTTTTTCCATGCGTCACCCGCGTGAATCTTTCACACACAAAAGTGTCCAACAGATCCGGGCCAAGGTCGACTACCTGCCCGAACGCATCCTGCCGGCGCTACCGAAACTTTTATTCTACAACCTAATCCAAGCCGTGAAAGCCCCCGGAACCTATCTGGGTGCATTGGCGATTGTCTTTAAACGCTTTGTCCGAACCCGCAAATCAGCGACCATCAAACATCTGCTGCAGGCTGGTTACCTGGTTCGAAAATTGTTGCCGGGAAGCAATGTGGTGCACCTGCATGCTCATTTTGCCCACTCACCCACATCCGTGGCCATGTTTGCGAGTCAGCTGAGCGGTATCGATTTTAGTTTTACCGGGCATGCCAAGGACATCTACACGTCCCACCCGATCCAATTGCGGGAGAAAATGACCAAAGCACGCTTTATGGTCACCTGTACCGAATTCAATCGACAACACTTAAAACAGATACTCGGCAATCGCCATGCCGCTGTGTATCGTATCTATCATGGCATCGATCTGAATCTATTTTCAAACGAGCAAAGCAAGCGAGGTCCCCAAGAACCCTATCATTTGATAACGGTTGCCCGGCTGGTTCCCAAAAAGGGGCTTCCCACGGTTTACCGTTCCCTGCAGCGGCTGCAACGGGACGGGATTGAATTTGAACATACGCTCATCGGAGATGGCGAAGACCGTGATAAAATTTTACAATTGATACGAGATCTGGCTTTGTCGGCGTCGTGTGAATGGGTGGGCACCTTGACCCATGAGCAAGTACTGGCATACTACCGGCGTTCGGATCTTTTCGTGCTGGGATGTGAACAAGCAGCCAATGGAGACCAGGACGGCATACCGAATGTTTTTGTGGAGAGCCTGGCCATGGGCCTGCCGGTGGTATCGACCCGGCTTTCCGCCATTCCGGAACTCATCGAAACAGGCAAGACCGGACTGTTGGTACAACCCGGTGACGACAAGGAAATGACATCTGCCATGCTACGCTTGTTGACCGATATCGACCTTCGGGCCGACGTGATCGCATCCGGAAAGAAACGCGTTACCCAGCTTTTTAACAATCGCGTCCTTATACGGGACCTATTCCAGGTATACCAGCGGGAAGTGCCGGAGTTGAAGCTGAAAAAACAAAATGGCAATTCCAATATTCCGAGCCGTGCAAATATGAACTGACAAATAAAGAGATTTTATAATTTTTTTTGAAATCAATAGCCTTTTAGCCTCTTAAAACCTAAAACTTAAAACTGCCCAAATGCACATCGCCCTATACACCCCCTTCAAACCACTGGGTCACCAGCGTCCATCCGGTGATCTGGTGATCGCCACGGGGCTTTTCGAGTATCTGAGGGCCAAGGGGCATTCTGTCTGGCAGGCTGGCCCGTTGCGAGCCCGGTGGATATATTGGAAGCCATGGGAGTGGGTCCGATTGCTACGCGTATATCGGCAGGCCAGCCGGCAGCTAAACCGGGTTGGTATGGATCTATGGTTGACCTACCATGCATACTATAAAGCACCGGATGTCCTGGGACCATGGGTCTCCCGGGCAGCACAGGTTCCTTACGTTATTTTCCAAGGGATTTATTCCACCAAGCGAAGGCGTCATCCCAAAACCTGGCCCGGATTTGTATTGAACCGGGCGTCACTCAAAGCTGCCGAACATATATTTTGCAATCGCCGGGAAGATTGGCACAATCTGAAGCGACTAACCCCGACTGATTGCATCTCTTATGTGAAGCCGGGGATTTACCCGGAGGCATTTACATTTGATGCGACGGCCCGGCGAGAGTTACGGCATGTTTGGGGGGTTGGGGACGCGGCTGTGATTCTTTCGGCGGCCATGTTTCGTTCGGATGTTAAAACAGAGGGACTTGAATTTCTTTTACGGGCATGCGGACGAATGGCTAAAGCTGACAAGTCGTTTTGGCTGGTTATTGCCGGCGATGGCAAAGAGCGCCAACGGCTTGAGCGACTGGCACTTGAACAAGTGCCCGGTCAGGTACGTTTTGTGGGTAAGATCAAGCGCGAAATGATGGCAAAATTTTATAGCGCCGGGGATCTCTTTGTATTTCCGGGTATTCGCGAATCTTTGGGGATGGTCTATTTAGAAAGCCAGTCCTGCGGTTTGCCCGTGGTGGCCTTTGACAACGGCGGTATTCCAGAGGTTGTCGCCAGCAACCAAACCGGCTTTTTAACTCCCCTGCTACAGATGGAACCTTTTGAGACAGCTATTCAAAAGCTTTTACAAGATAAGGGTTTGAGGCGATCCATGGGAGAGCGTGCGACGGCGCATGTTCGCCAGCACCATGATTTGAATCGAAATTATGACAAGATGGAAAAGCAGCTTCGAGAGGTTGTCGTAAAATACCAAGATGTCTAGCCGTCAATCCCATACCCGCTTTGCTTTAATCCGGCATGCCCGGACCCTGTGGAACCAGGACAGGCTGATTCAGGGCCAGAACGACTCCGATCTTACAGCCCTGGGCCGCCAGCAAGCAGTTGCGTGGGGGCAGCGTCTGAAGGGGCAGTTGTTTAACCGGATCCTATCCAGTGATTTGGGACGGTCAGTTGCGACGGCTGAGGAAATCAATCAGTCATTGAAGATTCCAATGGATAACACGTCGAACCTAAGGGAATTGGACTGGGGAGACTGGACCGGGAAACGGATCCAGGACATCAAAGCCAAAACGCCGGATTTGTTAAAACAACAGGAAGCTGCCGGTTGGCGGTTTTGTCCGCCGGGTGGGGAGAGCCGCAGAGCTGCCTGGCTGCGAGCACGGGAAACTTTACAGGCGGCCGCCCGGAAATGGCCGGGCGAGGCTATCTTAACGGTTACCCATGAAGGCATCATCAAATGCCTGCTGTATGGCCTGAAGCAAAGGGAATTTTTGCCGCATGAACCGGCATTGATCAGGCCCTATCATTTGCATTGGCTCGTTGCGCGAGACGGGGAACTATTAATTGAGCAGGTGAATGCCTTAGCACTTGATTCGGTATTGTAGGCAGTAGGGGGTCCACAAATGAACGCCCAACATCGAACATTGAACACTGAACATCGGAATGTTAGCCCATTGCTCATGGCTGAACGCCCCTAAAGACTGACTACAATTACCTGATAACCCATTCGAAGTTGAATGTTGGAAGTTGGATGTTCGATGTTCATTTTGAGGCAAATAGGAACTTCGCACATGAAAATAATCGTTTACTGCCAACATGTCCTGGGCATCGGACATTTTTTTCGAACTCTGGAGATCTGCCGGCAATTAAAAGGCCATGACGTGGTGTTGGTTACCGGCAGTGAGCGACCCGACATTGACTTGCCCGACCATGTTCGCGAAGTTTCGCTGCCGGGTTTGATGATGGATGCAGACTTTTCCCATTTATTCACCACCGAAACCGGAAAAAGCGTGGATGCAGTCAAAGACGCAAGGCAGGATCACTTGTTACGGCTTTTTAAAAATACATCACCGGATGTTTTCTTGATCGAGCTTTATCCCTTTGGACGCAATGCCTTTCGGTTCGAATTGGATCCTGTACTCATGGGCATCCGCAGGGGTGAATTGCCGTCATGCCATGTGATTTGCAGCCTCAGAGATGTGCTGGTGGAAAAAAAGAAAACCGAAGCATATGAAGCCCGTGTTGTCAACATTCTCAATCACTTTTTTGATGCGGTGCTGGTACATTCCGATCCACAGCTTTTAAAGCTGAATACCACTTTCTCGCGGATCGATGATATCGCCTGCCCTGTGGTTTATACCGGTTTTGTCACCCCACACCCCGCACCGGGATCGGGCAAGAAACTGCGCAAAGAGCTGGGTATTCAACCCGGTCAAAAAATGGTGGTGGCAAGTGCCGGCGGCGGCAAAGTGGGTATTGAGGTGCTGACAGCCGTGGTCAAGGCTTGGCCTCGGTTGTCCGAAGATGTATGCGTTTATATTTTTTCAGGGCCGTTCATGGAAACGGATGATTTTAAGCGGTTGAAATCCTTTGAAACCAGCAATCTGCATGTGGATCGATTTACCTCCGATTTTCTGACTTTTTTGGATGCAGCCGATCTATCGATCAGCATGGCAGGATACAATACCAGTATGAACCTGATGGCGGCAGGGACGCCGGCCCTGGTGTGGCCGTTTGCCCAGAATCGCGAGCAGCGGCTGCGGGCCGGGCGCCTGGCCCAGTTGGGTGGTTTAAAAGTTCTGGCAGATTCGGATCTTGAGCCCGTAACAATGGCCGGCATCATGCAGACCATGTTGATGCAGAACAAGCGGCCAGAGGGATTGATTAATTTGGCCGGGGCTGAGCGGACGGCTGCGTGGATAACGGAGCATAGGAACAGCTTTAGGCGATAAGGCATCAGCGGTCAGGATTAGGCAGAAGGCGGGATACAGAACACCGGAGACAGAATCTGCAGTCAGGTATAAGCCGGCAGCCGCTGATAGCTTAGCGTTGATCGTTGAACGCTGCTTGCCGGCATCCTGGCATCCCAGCTTCCCAGAGACCTATCCACGGTTGTCATTCCCGAGGAAGAGGCTGTGTCGCAATTCGCCCAAACCCGTCATTCCGGACGGATGCAGCTCTGCTGCAGAAGATCCGGAATCCAGGAAAATGAATATAAACGGTAACTTTGGATCCCGGCTCGCGCTCCGCTTCGCTACGCTTGGCCGGGATGACGAATTGCGACACAGCCTCGGAATCGGGGATCCAGAATATGCCTTTAGCACATAGCTGATGGCTTTAACTGGGTTTCCGCCTTCGCGGGAACGACGGGAAAGGGTGCGCGTTACGGGATACGGGTGGTAATATTTTTAAAAGTGACAACTTTTAATCAGGACTTGACCCGTCCACGCCAAATGCAAGCAGCTGATTCTGGCTTCTGTCTCCTGAGTTCTAAATAATCGACCTATCTAACCTTAAATCTAATTAGGATTTGATCATGAGTTACCCTGTCTCAAAAATATGGCACCACCCGCGTAAAGATCTAAACCAAGCCATTGATACCTGCCTGCGCAAGGGTCTTGAAAAACATGGGAGCAAGCAAGCCATTTCGGTATTTTTTCGGGCTGATGATGTGGCCGTACCCGGCCGGCAATTTCGGGATTTGATCCAGGTTTTCAGCCGACACCGTATCCCCCTTTCCATGGCGGTGGTGCCCACCTGGCTGACGCAAGCGCGTTGGCAGGCCATTCAAAAATTGTGTCAGACAAATTCCGAATTATGGTGTTTTTATCAGCATGGCTGGCGACATGCGAACCACGAAAAAGAAGGAAAAAAACAAGAGTTTGGGCCAGCACGGACCCGGCAAGAGATTCGGCGTGACCTTGTCCGCGGCCGGGATCGGCTGCAGTCCCTAATGGGATCCAGATTCTATCCGGCCTTTACACCTCCCTGGAATCGCTGTTCAACCCAAACATTCGAGGTCCTTAAAAATGCGGGCATTACAACAATTTCCCGTAGCCAGGGCGCCCGTCCGACCGTACTGGACGGCATGCAGGATTTTCAGGTTAACGTGGATTTGCATACCCGCAAGGAGCGTGCTGCAAATCAGGGATGGCAAAATCTTGGGACGGAATTGACCAAGACCATTGCCGGTGGTTTTTGCGGTGTCATGATTCATCATCAGCGCATGAACGCCAATGCCTTGACATTTCTGGACAGTCTGCTGAATCAAATGCGGGCCATGGATCGATGTCGTTTTTTTCACTTAAAAAACTTGGCGGAGGGCTTACATGAAGCTTGAACCATTTCAACTGGAGCGATATTTTGCCCGGCATGAGTTTTCGGCCCCCTATCTTTTGAGCTGTTCCGACTGTGAGAGCATGACCCTCGAGGCTTTGCTCACAATGGAACCGAATGCCCAGGAGCGATTTAATTCTCTGTGGCTGGGATATACTGAATCCACTGGTAGTCCTGAGTTGCGCCAGGCCATCGCGGGTCTGTATGGCCAGGTTTCGGCCGATCAAATCCTGGTGCATGCCGGGGCGGAAGAAGCCATATTCAATTTTATGCATACGGTATTAGAACCGGGGGATGAGGTGGTGGTGCATGCACCGCGGTACCAGTCCCTGGGAGAGGTGGCCCGCAGTATCGGTGCCAGCGTGATATCGTGGGAAGCCAATCCGGGCAAAGGATGGTCACTCGACATCGATTTCTTGAAAGATCGGTTGACGCCCAAAACCCGGGCCGTGGTAATCAACGTTCCCCATAATCCCACCGGCTTTCTGCCCGATCCGGAATTCATGACGGCTCTGTCCGAACTGTCGGATCAAAACGGGTTTGTGGTTTTCTCGGATGAAGTCTACCGGGGGTTGGAATATGACAGCAGCGATCGACTGCCTGCTTTTACGGACATCAACAGTCGGGCTGTTTCCCTGGGGGTCATGTCCAAAACATACGGCCTTGCGGGTTTACGTATCGGCTGGATTGCCACCCGCAATCAGGCGCTATATGACATGATGGCGGCTTTTAAAGATTATACGACTATCTGCAACAGCGCACCCAGCGAGTTTCTGGCGACCTTGGCGTTGGAACATCATGCGTCTATTGCAGCTCAAAACATGTCTATCATTCAGGACAACTTACAACGGCTTCAAGCCTTTTTCGATGGGCACACAGACCTGTTTTCCTGGCAGGCACCCAAAGCCGGACCCATCGCCTTTCCGCAGTATCTTGGCGGAAATGTGACAGATTTCTGTCGCGAGCTTGTGGAACAGGCCGGCGTCCTGCTGGTGCCGGGAGGCTTTTTCGGTCACAACGGTGAGTGCTTCCGAATCGGATTTGGGCGCAAGAATCTGCCGGCATGTTTGGAGCGGCTGGATGCCTACCTTTCGTGAACGGTTGATTGGTGGGCACCAATCCTGGCTTGGATTGATCTGTGCATTTAAAAACAGGGATACGCTTTCCTTTGCAATCGGAACGTTGTTCTGACAAACAGGATAAGCCGGAATTCAAAACATTAATTTGAGTGGTAAAGGAGACTTGATATGAAGAACATTATTTTAGAAATGCGTGAAAATATAGCTCTTGTCACGATTGACCATCCGCCGGCGAACTCCTGGAACCTGGTAACGATGAATGAATTTAGCGAAACGATCGATACGCTCAAGAACGATCAAAACACAAGAGTGGTGGTCCTTACCGGGAGCGGTGAGCGTTGCTTTTCTGCAGGATTCGATGTCAAGGATAAGGACAACGCTCCCGAGATCAGTGCAACGGGACGGGCCCTGTGGCGTGATATCGATAGATTTCCCAAGCCGGTCATTGCTGCTGTAAATGGCTACGCTTTCGGCGGCGGCTTGGAACTTGCTCTAGCATGCCACTTTCGTCTTATGACTGATCATCCCAAGGCCAATCTCGGATTAACTGAACTGAATTTGGGCATTATCCCGGGATGGGGCGGAACCCAACGCCTCATGCGGATCATTGGCAAATCCAAAGCCCTCGATCTGATTCTTTTCAGCCGGCGAATTAATGCTGAAAGGGCACTTAAAATAGGCCTTGTGGATCGTATTGTTCCAGCTGATCAACTTATGCATGAGACCATGGCCTTTGCCGCCGAATTAGCACAACGCCCTCCCATCGCAGTCCGGTGTGTCCTGGCGGCGATGTCAGCCGGGATATACGAGGGGCTGGACCGGGGTCTCCAGGTGGAAGCAGAGGGAAGCGCGGCCGTTCGAGATACGGCGGATCGCAATGAGGGCTTTCGGGCATTTCTTGAAAAACGCAAACCGGTATTCAAGGGAAAATGATATCATTGCCTATTTTCACCATGCACACCAGCATTTTTCAAACGACCGTTCAAAATTTTTCTTGACATACAAAAAACCATTCCATAGTATAATCGTGTTTCTGCTAAAAAAACTACTATGGAGGTCTGCTTTATGAAAAAATTCGAATGGGTTGCGGCTCTGCTTCGTGGGGTGACATGCTCGATCCAGCAGTCGAACTGATGGAAAAAGGTGAATTGAACTACATGGGATTCGACCATCTGGCCGAGTTGACCATGTCCATCCTGCAGCGGATGAAAGATAAAAACCCGAAGCGCGGTTATATCCCCGATCTGCTTCCATGGATGCGGGCACTATTGCCAATTGCCAAGGAAAAGGGCGTCAGGATGCTCACCAATGCCGGCGGGGCCAATCCGGAACAGGCGGGTGCTGATGTGTTGGGGCTTTGCAAGGAGCTGGGTATCGACGGGATGAAAATCGGTGTTGTGAGTGGTGACGATGTTGGTGCGCGCCTGGACGACTTCAGAAAGCAGGGGCTCAAATTTGTGAACCTGGATACGGGTGAAGAAGACATCGACAGAATTGCCGATAAAATTGTGGCGGCACATGTTTATGTCGGTTCCGAGTCCCTGGTGGAGGGTCTGGAAAATGGCGCGGATCTCATCATTACCGGGCGTGCGTCCGACAATGCCATGTATGTCGCACCCATGGTGCATGAACTGGGTTGGAAAATGGATGACTGGCACAAGATGGGTACGGCTGTGACCGTCGGCCACATCATTGAGTGCAGCGCCGGCTGTGCCGGCGGCATGTCCAATTTCTGGAAAGAGATCAAGGAGCCCTGGCGGGTGGCGTTTCCGATTGCGGAAGTATATGAAGACGGCCGCACCATCATCACCAAGGCGAAAGGCGCCGGGCGCATGGTCAATTCGTGGACCGTTAAAGAGCATCTCGTGTATGAGGTTCACGATCCTGAAAATTACTTCATGCCGGATGCCATCGGTGATTTTTCGAAAATTCGCGTCAAGGATATCGGTCCGGACGAGGTTGAAGTCACCGGTATCGGTGGCAAGAAACGTCCTGACATGCTGAAAATGACGATCGGATATGAAGATGGCTGGATCGGTGAAAGTGAAATCAGCGTCTGTTGGCCGGATGCCTATGAAAAAGCCAAATTTTGCGAGGAATTCCTGCGAGGGCGTTTCAAGGCACGAAACCTGACCATCGATGATGTTCGCTTTGATTTCATCGGATTGAATTCGATTCATGGTCCCTTATCAAAAATGGCCGATAATTTGGAGGATATCAATGAAATCCGCGTGAGAGTGGCTGCCAAGACACGCACGCGTGAAGATGCCAACCAGGTGCGCCGGGAAGTGACGCATCTATGGACGCATGGCCCGGTGGGGACGACGGCTGTGATCTCGCCACCACCACCGCGTAAGGTGATTGGACTGTGGCCGACGCTTGTTCCCAGGGAATTGGTTCCCACTAAAGTAGAGATGATGGAGGGTTAATCACTATGACAACGTATAAACTCAAAGATCTGGCATATGCCCGCTCGGGCGACAAGGGTGATATCATCGATATCGGTGTGATGGCCAAGGATGACGAAGCATATCGGATTCTGAAAAAACATCTCACAGCCGATAAGGTCAAGGCCTTTTTTAGCCCCATTGTTAAGGGCAAGGTGCTTCGCTATGATATCGACACGTTAAATTCGCTTGAGTTTGTCATGCACAACGCTTTGGGGGGCGGCGCCACCCGAACCTTATGTATGGATCAAACCGGCAAGGCATATGGGCCCAACATGCTGCGAATGGAGTTTGATGCCGACGAATAGGCGCGATAACAATTCACCCTTATGACCAGGATATTCTCATGGGCAAAATGATGGAGCAGCTCCTTGCAGAGATGGAGCAGCGCAAGAACGAAATACGAGAAATGGGCGGCCCTGAAAAAGTGGCCAAACAACATAAACGCGGGAAGATGACGGCACGTGAGCGCATCGACTATCTTTTTGATCCGGGTTCTTTTGCGGAGCTGGGTATGTTTGTCCGTTCCCAGATCAAAGACTTTGAGATGAAGGATCGCCCGACACCGGCGGATGGTGTCGTCATCGGCACCGGAAAGGTCAAGGGGCGGGAGGTCTGCGTCTATTCCACCGATTTTACCGTTCTGGCCGGCTCTGCGGGTGAGAGCCATTCCAAAAAGATTGCCGACATCATCGGACTGGCCGGCAAACTCATGGTGCCCGTCATTGGTTTGCTTGACTCGGCCGGAGCACGTTTGCACGAAGGAACAGCGCTATCGCGACCCTTTAATGAAATTTTTCAGAATCAATCCAAATACTCGGGGGTTATTCCCCAGATCCAGGTTTTGATGGGCCCTTGCGCTGCCGGACAGGGCTACAGCCCAATGCTCTCCGATTTCTTGATCATGGTCGAGAATACGTCCTGGATGTGGCTGGGCGGGCCCCGGCTGACCCAGTCGATTGTCAAGGAAGATATGAGTGCCGACATCGGCAGCCCGGATTTTTGTATGCGTTACTCAGGGCAATGCGATTTTATCGCCCGGGACGATAAAGACGCCCTTGACATGACCAAAACCCTGATGGGCTACATACCCCAGAATTGGAAGGAGCAGCCGCCCAAGGTTACCTGTGCGGATCCGCTTGATCGGCGTGAGGAATCCTTGCTGGATATATTGCCCGATGATCGCCGTTTTACCTACGACATGCACGAAATTATCGAAAAAATAGTTGATGACGGTAGTTTTTTTGAAGTCAAAGACGAATTTGCCCCTAACATTATTACTGGCTTCTGCCGGTTAAATGGGCATCCGATTGGTGTCATCGCCAACAATCCCGATGAACTGGGTGGTGTCATGGAAAACGACTCCTCCGACAAGTATTATCGTTTCATGGTTTTTTGTGATGCTTTTAACATACCGATTTTGACCATGATGGATACGCCAGCCTTTGTTGTCGGCAATGAGTGGGAGAAGGAGGGTATTTTACGGCACGGCGCCAAGCTCCTGTATGCCTATTCCTGTGCCACCGTGCCTAAAATTTCTCTGATTGTGCGCCGGGCATATGGCGGTGGCAATGTGGTCATGGGCTCAAAAACCCTGGGGGCGGATTTTAGTTTCGCGTGGCCGACGGCGGAAATAAGTATCATGGGACCCGAATCGGCGGCGTCCATAATTTGGGCACCGGATCTTAAAAAAGCGCAAGAATCGCCCGAATACGCTAAAATTTTGGAAGAAAAACGCAAAGAGTATCATGAACAGTATATCAATCCCTTCAAACTAGCGGAAAATTACCGCTATGATTTTATCGATGATATTATTGATCCACGGGATACCCGGCAGGTCTTGATACGTGCCTTTGAGGTGGCCCGTCATAAGCAAGTTGAACTACCGGATCGGAAACATGGAAATCCACCGGTGTAATCCTCCGCTGAAAGAGGTGATCAATGTCTGAATCGTTAAGTTCCGTGATATCGCCCCTCTCGGGTGTCTTTTACAGCAAGCCGGCCCCGGATCAGCCCGCCTTTGTGGAACCGGGCACGGCTGTAAAAAAAGGACAAACACTCTGCCTGCTGGAAACCATGAAGGTTTTTACCAAGGTGAAGGCACCGGCAGACGGTGTTGTGGCCGAGATCGCCGTTGAAGATGAAAGCACCGTTGAGAAAAATCAAGTTATTATGAAAATACAAACCTGAGGGACCTGAGCATGTCTGTTTCCAAGGTGCTGGTTGCCAACCGTGGTGAGATTGCCCTGCGCGTCATCCGCAGTCTCAAGGAAATGGGTATTCGATCCGCGGCCATTTATTCAGAAGCCGACACATCCTGTCTACACAAAAAACTGGCCGACGAGGTCCATCTGATTGGTCCATCTCCGGCCGCTAAAAGCTATCTGAATGCGGCCGCTATTGTTGCTTTGGCGCAAGAAATCGGGGCAGATGCCATTCACCCCGGATATGGCTTTTTAGCTGAAAATGCTGAATTTGCAGAAATGTGTACCCAGGCGGGTGTCGCTTTTATCGGTCCAACCCCCGAAAATATGAGGCTTGCCGGCGATAAGCTGGCTGCCCGTCAAACCGTTGAAGATGCAGGTGTCCCGGTAGTTCCGGGAAGCGACCGTGGCCTTTTATCCCTGGACGATGCCATTGAAGCCTGTGGTGCCATCGGCTATCCACTGATGCTAAAAGCATCGGCCGGTGGCGGTGGCCGGGGTATGCGCATTCTCTACGAAGAACAGGACCTCAAAGAAGAATTTGTCATGGCGGCCGCCGAGGCCCGGGCCGCTTTTGGAGATCCCACGCTGTATGTAGAGAAATACATACTACACCCACGGCACATTGAAGTGCAGATTTTGTCGGATGGCCAGGGGAACGCCGTCCATCTTTTTGAACGCAACTGCTCTGTACAGCGGCGACACCAAAAATTGATCGAAGAAGCACCCTCACCGGACCTGGATCCCCAGGTGAGACATGCCATCCATGCCAGCGCCGTAAAAATCGCCCAGGCAATCGAGTACCAGAACGCCGGGACGGTGGAGTTCCTATTGGATGGTGACAATCAGTTTTATTTTATGGAATTGAATGCACGCATCCAGGTGGAGCATCCCGTTACGGAAATGATTACCGGGCACGATCTCATCAAGGCCCAGCTTTCCATTGCGATGGGGCAGGGCATCGGCTTTGAGCAGGACGCCATCCATCAACATGGACATGCCATCGAATGCCGGATCAATGCCGAGGATCCGGAGATGGGTTTTGTGCCCTCACCCGGGCTTGTGGAACATTACCGGGCGCCCGGCGGATTCGGTGTGCGGTTTGATACGTTGCTCTATTCGGGCTATGAAATCCCCATCTATTATGATTCCCTCCTGGGTAAGCTGATAGCCTGGGGACCCTCGCGTTTGGATGCCATCGGCACCATGGACCGTGCGCTGAAAGAACTTCATATCGCCCCGCTTAAGACAACAACGCCTTTTCTGCTGAACGTTATTCGCCATGATGACTTTATAAATGGCACGTATGACTTGGATCTGGTGTCGTCTATCCTGGGGGCCATGGATGATGAGGAGGACGATCTCTGAGCAATGATGCCTTACAATCCCTGAGGAACTGGTTTGGCCTTGAACACAAAAAAGCCCTGGTCGTTGGTGCCAGTCAGGGCCTCGGACGTGAAGTCGCCATCGGTTTGGCCAAGGCCGGTTCGGATGTGGCCTGTGCTGCTCGAAATGCAGCCGGGCTGAAACAAACTGTCAACACCATCCGGGACCTTGGCAGGGAAGCCATCAGTATCCCCACAGACGTTACCCGGGAACAACACGTTAATGCCCTCATCCGTCAAACCACCGACATATTTGGCCGCATCGATATTCTCATCTATTGTGCGGGTATGATGCATGCCGGTGCCTCGCTTGAAATGAGCCTGGCGGATTGGGAGCTGGTCCTTAAAACCAATCTTACGGGCGCCTATTTAACCTGCCGGGAAACTGCCAAAATGATGAAACGGCAGGGCGGCGGGAGTATCGTCTTGGTGAGCTCGGCTTTTGCAGAGCGTGTGCTGCCTTATTGCCTGGCCTATGTGGTCAGCAAGGCCGGGCTTTCAGAAATGATCCGCAATTTGTCTTTTGAATGGGCGCGCTATGACATTCGTGTCAATGGGATCGCCCCGGGGTATTTTGATACAGATATGCCGGCGGCTGTTCTGGGTGATGCCAAGTCAAGAAAGGCCGTTCTGGACCGCATCCCCCGGAGACGCGTGGGGGACCCACCAGAAATCGCCCCCCTGGCCGTCTATCTTGCCGGTGATGCCAGTGACTATATGACCGGTGAGATTGTTTACATGGATGGGGGCCAGGCCAACTATACAGCCTGACAGGAGTTAGTCATGATACGCATTGATCAACAGAATGCCGTCGCCACGGTAACCCTTGATAATCCCGCCAAACGAAACCGCCTGAGCATTCAGGCCATGGCGGAATTGCGCAACGCATTCCAGGATCTGAATTCGAATCCCGATATTCGGGTGGTCGTCATTACCGGCAGCGGTGACAAGGCCTTTTGTGCCGGTGCCGATTTGGGCGAGTTTGACCGGCCCGGGATTGTGAGCCAGCGCGAACAGAACCTTGCCTATCGAAATCTGTGTTTGGCCCTGTACAGCATGCAGAAACCCGTGGTGGCGAGGGTGAATGGTGCTGCTGTGGCAGGGGGTATGGCCCTGGTAACCCTGTCACATTTAGCCGTGGCTTCCACAACGGCCCGGTTTGGCACGCCGGAGATCCAAGTGGGCGCATTCCCAAACATGGTTATGTCCGCAATCCTGCGGGCCATCCCTAAAAAAGCGGCCATGAAATTGATCCTGTTGGGAGAGATTGTCGACGCGGCGGAGGCCCTGGAGATGGGACTGGTAAACGCGGTTGTACCAGCGGATCAATTGGATAAAACCGTTGCCGATATCGTAGACCGCCTGGCCGCCAAAAGCAGTGCCATTTTTGGCTTGGGTTTGGATTCGGTTCGGGTGTCCAGCGACATGCCATATCCCCAGGCCCTGGAGTATCTTTGTGAAATGGCAACCATTATCCGTAATACAGATGACTGCCAGGAAGGCGCCAAGGCCTTCCTGGAAAAACGTAAACCCATATGGAAAGGACGGTAAGTGATGGGCAACCAAATGAATACCGCCGTCATCGTTGATGGTGTGCGAACCCCCATCGGTAGAATGGGCGGGAGCCTGGCAACATTCAGACCCGAGGAGCTGGGTGCATTTGCAATCAAGGCGCTCATGGATAAGACCCGGCTGGATCCAGAAAAAATTGACGATGTGTTGATGGGGCTGTCCAATTCGTGGCATGCTGCCTATCACCCGGCCCGTTGGGCAGCGCTCAAGGCAGGCTTGCCCTATAGCGTTCCGGCGGTAACGGTGGAGCGCGCCTGCGCCTCGGGGCTGCAGGCATTGAATTTTGCCGCCATACAGGTCATGGCGGGTTTTGGGGAGATCTATGTGGTTGGTGGCATGGAGTGCTGGAGCCAGACCCCCTGGATGATTCCCCGTCCGGACGCCGCCTATTCATTTACACCACCTCAAATTATATCCCGTGAGACGGCACCACCACCCGATCATGTGGTTATGGGCCTAACGGCCGAAACGCTGGCCGAGATGTACGACATCACGCGAGCGGATCAGGATGCCTTTGGTTATCAGAGCCAGCAGCGGTGTGCAACGGCCACCCAGACGGGTGTTTTTGAGGAAGAAATTGTACCCGTAGCGGTGCCCCAGCGAAAGGGACCGCCGGTGGCGTTTGCCGCTGATGAACACCCGCGCGACACCACCTTGGAAAAACTGTCGTCCCTGAGACCGGCATTTAAAAAAGATGGTACGGTGACAGCCGGGACGGCCACTGGCCGTAATGATGGTGCCGCTGCGCTGCTGGTGATGTCCATGCAAAAGGCAGAGGCTCTGGGGTATCAGCCCAAGGCACGGTTTGTTACCTGTGCCGCCGTGGGGGTGGATCCCAAATTGATGGGTATCGGCCCGGCGTACGCCGTACCCAAGGCCCTGGATCAAGCCGGCCTGTCATTGGATGATATGAGTGTGGTGGAAATCAACGAGGCCTTTGCGGCCCAGGTGCTGGCGGATATTCGTGAACTGGATCGCCAAAAGCATCATATCGCCCCTGACGACGAAAGGCTCAATCCGAATGGCGGGGCCATTGCGCTGGGGCATCCCAACGGAATGACCGGCGCCCGCCTGGCATTGACGACCGTCAATGAACTCCAACGCCGTCAAGGACGTTATGGACTGGCAACCCTTTGTATTGGTGGCGGTCAGGGACTGGCAACCATCTTTGAGCGATTGACATAGGCGATACCAAGCCGCCTGGTGGTACATCGAGGGTGCTGCCAGGCTTCCGTGTCCTTAGCACCCTCCCGACAATGTCAAAGCATGAAAACCAACCGGTGGCTCATATTCAGTATCTGCTCGCTTTTATTTGTGATGTCCATGTTATTTCGGGCTTCCATAATCCTCATCGCACCGGACATCAGCCATGATTTAGATTTAAGTCCCCGGGATCTCGGCTTGATGGGGGCCATCTTTTTTTATGTTTTTGGCATTGCTCAGATTCCTCTGGGATTCTTTTTGGACCAGATGCGACCCAAGCGCATCATGGTGGTGTTAAACCTGACGGCCGTTGTGGGGGCTATTATATTTGCACTGGCCCAGGGGCGTGGCCTTGGATTGTTGGGCCGGGCACTTTTGGGCCTGGGGATGTCCGCCAATATTGTGGGTTCGCTGACACTCTATGTGGCCTGGTTTCGGCCATCTGAATTTGCCAGTGTTGCCGGCTTGACCTTTGGCATGGGTGCTCTGGGAGGTCTGTTGGCCACAAGCCCGCTGCATGCGCTGGTGCTGGTCATCGGATGGCGGATGGCGTTTGTGGTGCTGGCGCTGATCACCTTGATGCTGACCGTGTTTTTTTATGTGGTGGTCAAAGATGATCCCGGGGGTGAGCGATCTTTAGGGCGGCCCCTTGAGGAACCCAAGGGACTGTCGATCCTGGAAACCGGGCGAACGCTGTTCAGCAATATATCCTATCTTTGCATCGCCGCTACAACCGGACTGCGGTATGGGGTTTACGCCGCCGTTCAATCCTTATGGGCGGGTCCGTTTTTAATCTTGTATTTAGGGCTTCCGACGGCGCTTTCAGCCCATTTATTGTTGCTGCTCAACATCGGTTTTATCTTCGGTGGCCCCCTGGGGGGTTTATTGAATGACCGATTGTTTCACAGACCCAAGCGTATCATGCTGGCCAGCCTGATATTCATGTCTCTCTGCTTGGCCGGACTTGCAGCCGAAAATATTCCGGGCCGGCCGATGCTGTTGGCAGGGATTCTGTTTGCATTCGGGCTTTTTGGCGGGTTTGGCCATCTTGCCTTTGCCCATATCAAAACCCTGATAGCGCCCGAATTCTCGGGCAGGGCCTTTGCCATCAATAATTTCTGCTCCATGACGGGCGGCGGTATTTTCCTGCACGCCATGGGCGGTTTTATCGGTCGCGGGGGGGGTGACAGCCTTGAGGCCAGCCGGGACTACCCGCTGGCGTTCTGGCTGTGTGCCGTGGCTCTGGTCATTGCCGGGATAATCTACTCCTTTTCTCGTGATACCCTGATGGTGGCGGGAAAAAAGGATGACCAGGGGCCCGCGTAAACCATGCAAAACGGAAACCATCCCCCATCGAAACGCTGGATCCTGGTGGTCAACTGCGCATTGCTGTTTATGATGGCCATGTTGTTTCGGGCATCCACGGTGATTATTTCACCGGAATTGATCAGCGATCTCGACCTGAGCATCGAAAATCTGGGATTTCTGGGCTCGGCCTTTTTTTATGCCTTTGCAGTGGCCCAGCTACCCATGGGCTTGCTGCTGGATAGGTTCGGATCGCGGCGCGTCATGATCTGTATGAACCTGGTGGGCACACTGGGATCCCTGCTGTTTGCCTGGTCCCAGGGGCTCAACAGCGGCTTGCTGGCCAGGGTTCTTTTGGGCATGGGAATGTCCGTCAATATGATGGGGTCCCTCAAGCTTTACACGGTCTGGTTTAAACCGCACCAGTTCGCTACAATTACCGGGCTGACCATTTCTATTGCCTCGCTGGGCGGCCTGCTGGCCACGAGTCCGTTTCGCCTACTCGTGGACGCCATCGGCTGGCGCGGCGGCTTTATAACCCTGGCCGTGATCAATTTTATCTTGATCACCTGTTTTTATTTTTGGGTGCATGACCACCCATCGGCGGGCGGGCACATCGATGAAAAGACAAGCGTGGGCTCCAACCTTTCCCCCTGGCGGAGCCTGCGGTATCTGTTTGGCAATCTGAACTTTTGGATTATCGCACTCACCATGGGATTGCGGGACGGGGTGTTTACCGCCATCCAGGCATTATGGGCCGGGCCCTATTTGATTTTTCACCTGGGACTGCCGGTACTGCTGGCGGGCAATGTGCTGCTATTTCTCAATGTCGGTGCCATTGCAGGCGCGCCCATCGGCGGATTGCTGGCAGACCGTGTATTTCGATCACCGCGTCGAACCGGGCTTTTGAGCCTTTGCTTTTTGGGATTTTCGATCCTCGTGCTGTCGCTATGGCCGGGGCCGATATATTTGGGGCTTTTGGCGGCGGTGTTGTTTACCCTGGGATTTTTTGCACCTTTTGCCAGTCTGCTGTTTGCCCATATCAAGACCACGATACCGGCAGACATGACAGGCATCTCCTTTACCGGAGTCAATTTTTTCTCCGCTGTTGGCGGGGCTGTTTTTCTACACGCCCTGGGGCATCTCTTGGACCAGGGCGGTACCGGGGAAGCCGTATCGGGGGGGGACTACAAAGGGGCCTTCCTGATATGCTTTGTGGCCATCCTGGTGGCCCTTTTCCTGTACCTATTCAGCCGCGAACCAAAACCGGATAGCATATAGATTGAAGAATCGTGAAAACATAGGAGGAAATGAAACCATGCGAACAATTTCAAAAAACTTATCGCGGTTAACCCGTTCCGGTATCCGCATGATTCTGGACAAGGCCGTTCTCCTGGACAAAGCCTACCATCTTGAAATCGGCGATCCGGGTTTTGATACACCGGCGCATATCCAGGCGGCGGCTATTGCCGCCATCCAGGCAGGCAACACCCATTATACCACCCATGCCGGCATGCCGTCCCTGCGTGAAGCCATCCTTGACAAAGTGGCCAGGGAGAACCATATCCGGGCTGATATCAATCAAGTCGGTGTAACCCCCGGGGGCGTATTTGCTGTGGCTGCCGCCATGATGGCCATCAGTGAACCCGGGGATGAGATTCTCATTCCCGACCCCGGCTGGCCGAATTATTATACCCAGGCGGTGGTTACGGGACGAAGGCCGGTGCACTATCCGCTGACCCTGTCCGCCAATTTTCAGCCGGATATCACGGCTATCGCGGCCATGATTTCGGGCCGGACACGAGCGATTATCATCAATTCACCCGCCAATCCCACGGGTGCTGTTTTTTCTGCTGAGACCATGCAGGCGCTATTAAAAATGTGTCAAGAAAATGATATCTATTTAATTTCCGACGAGGTCTACGAGCACATATTGTATGACGGCGCGCATGTTTCACCCGCAGCAGCGGATGCGGATGGCCATGTAATTACCATTTATGCAACCTCCAAAACCTATGCCATGACCGGCTGGCGAATTGGCTATTATGTGGCGCCGCCTGCGGTTGCCAAGGCCATGGGTCGGGCTATTGAAAGTTACCTGTCCTGTGCGTCGTCGGTTTCTCAATTTGCGGCCCAGGCAGCCCTGACCGGGCCGCAAGATTGTATCGCCGAAATGTTGCAATCGTATCGAGAACGCAAGGATATTTGTGTGGCGGCCTTAAAGGCGGCCGGTATCGGTTATGCCAAGCCCCAGGGAGCTTTCTATTTGATGATCGGCATCGCGGAGACGGGGATGGATTCGTACGCGTTTTCAAACCAGTTGCTGGATGCTACCGGTGTCGCCGTGGCACCTGGTTTGACCTTCGGACCCAACTCCGACGAGATCATCCGAATTTCCTACTGTGCCGACAGTGAAGATGTGGCCGAAGGCATTGCCCGTTTGTGCCGTTTTTTTCAACAGTGCCGCAAGGCGTAAAGCCGGCCCCCTGGGAATATCAACACCTGGAATTCGCTTGACAGTCATCCTGCTTTTGACTATAGCAATAGAATAAAGATTCAAAAAAAAACTAAACGTTTAAAAAATTACCGAAGCGTCATTTGTAATCAATCAATCAGCAAAGGAGTCCGGTTTGGATCTCAAACAGATAGGCATTGTGGGTGCGGGCACCATGGGGTCAGGTATCGCCCAGGTGTGTGCTGTGGCTAAATTCAAGGTGGCTCTGGTTGACGTGGAAACGGCCCAACTGGATCGTGCCAGACAGGGGATTCATGATTCCCTGAACCGTTTTGCCCGCAAGGACAAACTTTCCGAAAGCATAGAAAGCATCACAGACCGCATTACTTACAGCCAGGATCTGAGCAGTTGTGCGGATGCGGATGTGGCCGTAGAAGCTGTCTATGAGAACGTCGATGTCAAGGCGGACACGATTCAGAAATTATCCCGGGTTGTCTCAGAAACCGCAGTTATCGGCAGCAATACCTCGGCCATTTCGATTACGGCCCTGGCCGCGGCGGCCGCCAACCCGGCGCGTGTCATCGGCATCCATTTTTTTAATCCGGTACCCATGCTCAAAGCCGTGGAAGTTGTGCGGGGCTTGGAAACCGATGATGTCACCATGGACACGACCATGGCGTTTATCAGATCCCTGGGAAAACAACCCATCGCCGTTGCCCGTGATATTCCGGGATTTCTGTTGAATCGCATCAATTTGCCGTCCAACCTGGAAGCCATCCGTATGGTTGAACAGGGGGTTGCGAGTATCGCGGATGTGGACCTAGGGGTTAAACTGGCCTTTGGCCGTCCCATGGGTATTTTTGAGCTTGGCGATCTGGTCGGGTTGGATGTGACCCTCAATGCCTGCGATGCAATCTATGCCGAAACCAAGGATGCCAAATACCTGCCACCGGTGCTGCTGCGCCGCATGGTCAAGGCCGGTCGATTGGGGAAAAAAGTAGGCAAGGGCTGGTATGACTATGGACCCGACGGGTCCAAACAGATCACGCCACCCATGCAACCAACAAAGGGATGACCCATGAGTGCTTTATCCAACAAGATTGCCCTGGTAACCGGAGGCGGGCAAGGCATTGGCGCGGCTATCTGTAAACGGCTGGCGGCTGACGGGGCCCACGTGATCGTTGCCGACATCCAGGCCGAAACAGCGAGTCAATGCGCCCGGGATATCTGCGCGCAAAACAACACCGCCACGGCCATGACGTGTGATATTGCCAACGCAAACGACGTTGCCAAGATGGCAGCCCACATTCAATCCCGTTTTAAAAAGCTGGATATTCTGATCAATAATGCCGGGATTCTGGCGGCAGCCAAATGGGCGGATCTGGATGAAGCCGCATTTGACCGCAACGTGGCCGTCAATCTGAAAGGTCCGTATTTGATGGCCAGGAATTTACTGCCTCTGATGCGCCCCACCGGCCAGGGGGCCATCGTGAACATGAGTTCGACGTTCGCTTTTGATCATGTCTCCAGTTTTGGTCTTTACAGTGCGATTAAATCCGCCATTGCCTCGTTTACCGTTTCTTTGGCCAAGGAGGAAGCCCGTTTCGGCATCCGGGTCAATGCTGTGGCGCCGGGGTCCATCGATACGGACATGAACCAGAGCTTAAAGGACAACCCGCAAATGCTGGATCGGGTCATGGCGTTGACGCCCCTCAGGCGCTTGGGACGCCCGGATGAAATAGCCGCCACGGTGGCCTTTTTGGCATCGCAGGAAGCTTCCTATATTACCGGTCAGATTGTGCGGGTCTCGGGTGGATACGTCAACCCATATTAGGCCATAAACGCGATAGAAAAGGGAGGTAGCGACATGATCGTTGATTGCCACACGCACATATTTCCCGAAAAAATTGCCCCAAAAGTCATGCAAATGAACCGGCGTAACTTGGGCCTGGAACCGTATGGTGCCGGCACAACCCCAGATTTGCTGGCATATATGGACACGGCCGGCATTGACTATGCCGTGGCATTTGGGGTTGCACCGGAAGGTCAATTTGTGCGGGCCACCAATGACTGGTTGATCGCCCAGGCGGATGCCAGGCTACTGCTCTTTGGCACCATTACCCCTGATTTTGCGGATTGGGCCGCAGAAATTGACCGTATCAAGACCGCCGGTGTCATGGGGATAAAATTCAATCCGCTTTTTCAGGATATTCGACCGGATGATCGCGATATGTATCCCATCTACGAAAAATTGACCCAGGAAGGCATGTTCGTATTTTTTCATGCCGGCAAGGGCAGCGGTGAGGAAACGGGGGATGCGGTTCGATCAACGCCCGCCCGGCTGCGCCGCCTGCATAGGGATCATCCCGATCTCCAGTTACTCTGTGCCCATTTTGGTGGTTCCGGCATGTTGGAGGAGGTCTTGACACATCTGGCCGGCACGGAAGTATATCTGGACACATCCCAGACGCCCACGTGCAAAGATTTGGATATAAAGGTCATCAACGACCTGATCCGCCGGCACGGCACAGAACGCATATTGTATGCCACCGATTATCCCTGGGCTCGCCAGGGGGGTGCATTTGGTTGGGAATATGAGTGGTTGGACCGGCTGGATCTCTCGCAAGAGGATCGCGAATGCATTCTGGGTGGGAATGCCCAGCGTCTATTCAATCTCTAGTTGCACGCTTAGCGCGCTAACACGTATCCACCAATAAACAAGGAGAACCCATGGATTTTTTATTCAACCCAGAACAAGTAGCGTTAAAGCAAAAAGTTATCGCCCTCTGCGAGGAGAAGTTGGCCCCGCTGGAAAAAAAAGTGGGCGAGAGCAATGTCATGTCTCGCGAGATAGCCGACGTCCTGGCTGAATCGGGTCTATTCAAACTGTTTGTGCCCGCCCAGTATGGCAATACAACCCCGATGCCTTCCCTGGTATCGGTCTGCCTGGTCCGCGAAGAGCTCGCCCGACGCTGCCCCAACGCCGAACTCATTTTTGTCATGCAGGGCCTGGGCAGCTATCCCATCGTCATCACCGGCAGTCCGGAACTGCAGGCCAAATACTGCCCTTTGATTGCCAGTGGGGAAAAAATATTTACCCTTTGCCTGACAGAGCCCAACGCTGGTTCGGACGTGGGCGCCTTGGAAACGACCGCAGTAAAGGACGGCGATCGATGGATTCTAAACGGACAGAAAATTTTTACATCCTTATCGCCGGATGCCGACATCTATACCGTATTCGCCAAGACCGACCCTGACCAGGGCACGCGTGGTATTTCGGCATTTGTGGTGGAAAAGGGATGGCAAGGGTTCGACCCGGGAAAACGCATGGATCTGATGGCGGCGCATCCCATTGGTGCGCCGGTGTTTACCGATTGTGCTGTCCCACAGGAGAATATGGTCGGTGAGCTGAACTCAGGTTTCAAGACAGTCATGCGCAACCTCGATTTTTTTCGATCCACGGTGGGCGCGGCATCAGTGGGCATGGCCCAGGCCGGTCTGGATGAGGCTGTGGCGTATGCCAAAAAACGGAGACAGTTTGGCAAAAGCATTGGCGAATTTCAGGGTATTCAGTTCAAACTGGCGGATATGGCCACCGAGCTTGCGGCATCCAGGGCTCTGGTGTTTCGAGCGGCAGCCATCAAGGATCAGGGCGCCGAGCGCATCACCCTGGAGTCCTCCATGGCCAAGTTGTACGCAACCGAGGCTGCCTGGCGCATCATCGATGAAGCCGTTCAGATCCACGGTGGTTATGGGGTCATCAAGGGGTGCCATGTGGAAAGACTTTATCGTGAAATTCGGGCCCTGAGGGTTTATGAGGGCACTTCTGAAATTCAACGACTGGTGATTGGCAACATGTTGCTGAGAGACTGAAGAAGGGATGGTGGATATGTCTGATATCATTTACGAAAAGAAAGATCATGTGGCCTGGATTACCATAAACCGTGCGGACGTGCATAATTCCATGGATCCCGCGGCTGAAAAAGAAATGGCGGATATATGGCTTGATTTTCGTGATGACGACACCCTTTGGGTTGCCGTGCTGACCGGAGCCGGAGAAAAGGCATTCTGCACCGGCGGGGACCTCAAGGCTTACCTTCCGGCCCGAATGGCAGGCGAAGCCAAGGCCAACTACTACCCCAGGGCCGAAAATTTTGGCGGGCTGCCGCGAACGGATGTTTTCAAACCGATAATTGCCGCCATCAATGGGTATGCCATCGCGGGCGGGCTCGAGTTGGTACTGTGCTGCGATATCCGCATCGCTGCGGATACGTCCCGTTTTGGTCTGGCCGAGGTAAAATGGGGCATCATGCCGGGAGCGGGGGGCACCATTCGTCTGCCGCATAACCTGCCCTATGCCGTTGCCATGGAAATGCTGCTGACCGGTGAACCCATCGATGCCCAGAAGGCGCTGAAATTTGGTCTTGTCAATTATTTGGTTCCCGGTCAAAACCTGCTGGAAGAAGCAAGCCATATGGCCGCAAAGCTGTGTCGCCGAGGCCCGGTGGCCATGCGGGCGATCAAGGAGTCTGTCTTGCGCGGCATGGCCTTACAACAGGGCTTGGATTTTGAGGCCTTTCTGTTTGATTCCCTGAAAACAACCAGCGATAGCCAGGAGGGGGTCCAAGCCTTTTCCGAGCGAAGAAAACCCATTTATAAAGGAAAGTGACATGAATGCGACTACCGTATTTCCCGCTTTGCTATCCCCGATTCAAATCGGCGATGTGACCTTGAAGAATCGAATTGTTCAGGCCCCCATATCCAACCATATGAGCACCGGTGCATACACACCCCGGGAAGAGGCCTTTAACCTGGCGCGGGCCAAGGGCGGCACCGGATTGATTATACTCGGTGCCACCTATGTGCATCCATCCGGTAGCAGTGGCGAAGATCTGGACCTGTACACCGATGACAATATCGAAGCCTTCAAGCGCTACAACCACAAAGTGCATCAAACCGGTGCCAAGTCCTCGATTCAGCTTTACCATCTGGGGCGGTATGCCACCGGCGCGCGGGGTCTTCAGCCCGTGGCCCCCTCCGCAGTGGCGTGGCCACCGGACAATGTCACCCCCAAGGCTTTAAATGTGGATGAAATCAGAGAGCTTGTGGAGGCCTGGGGTCGGGCCGCCCGACGCGCCAAAACAGCCGGATTCGACATGATCGAAATTCATCATGCCCATGGTTATTTAACCTCCCAATTCATGTCCCTGCACGCCAACAAGCGCAATGATGATTATGGCGGCAGTTTTGAAAACCGCTTCCGGTTTTTAAAGGAAGTTGTGCAATCCTGCCAACAGGCGGTGGGCGATGGTTTTCCCATCCATGTGCGTTTATCCAATGCAGAATATGTGGCGGAGGGCTTGACCATCGAAGATCAGGTCCAAAGCTCCCTGATGCTTGAAAAACTGGGCATCGCGTTTATCAGTGTTTCTTCGGGGCTGTCGCCCTGCTGGGGTCACACCCGGACCTTGCCGAGTATGGTTCACGAATGTGGTCTCAATGTTGCCGATGCATCCAAAATCAAAGCGGCGCTGTCAATTCCGGTAATGGTGACCGGCCGATTGAGCGATGCCTACTTGGCGGAAGAGGTGCTATCTTCCGGTCAGGCGGATTTGATTGGCATGGCCAGAGGGCTCATCTGCGATCCGGATTACGTGAACAAGCTTTCCGAGGGTCGGGTGGCTGAAATCAGGCCCTGCATTTCCTGTAACAATTGTCATAATCGCGAGCTGACGGATCGGAGCACGCGCTGTCTTTACAATGTGGAAGCCGGGCGAGAGGGTGACCTCAAAATAACAACCGCACAGAAGAAAAAGAAAGTCCTGATTGCAGGCGGCGGACCGGCCGGGATGGAGGCAGCGCGCGTGGCCAAGCTCAGGGGCCACGATGTCACTCTGTTTGAAAAAAGTGATCGATTGGGTGGCCGGCTGCAACTGGCATCCATTGCACCCCACAAAGATGAATATGCGACGGCGGTGGCTTTTTGTGCCCGCGAAATGGATCGCCTGGATGTTGATGTACGGCTGAATACGGCTTTGACCGAGGATGTTGTGGCGGCAGAAAAACCGGATGCTGTGATTGTTGCCGTGGGTGCAAAAATAGAGCTGCCTTCCCTGAGCGGCCTTGAAGCCCACCGCGCGCTTGTGGCCGAGGAGGTCCTGGCCGGAAAAACCAAAGTGGGTCAGAAGGTGATGGTTATTGGCTGTGGTCCGGTGGGTGCCGAGACAGCCCATTTTCTGGCTGCCCAGGGCAAGGAGGTTTTTATCGTTGAAATGATGCCTCAAATTCTGCCGGATATGCTACCCGATTTTAAATGGTTTTTGTTTGAGGACTTTGAGAAATACCATGTGGATACCCTCTGCGATACACTTGTTACAAGCATTTCGGGGACGACGGTGACCCTCAAATCACCCGAGGGCGAAAAAACGGTATCCGATGTGGACTCGGTGGTTTTTGCTGTTGGCGGTAGGCCAAATACGGTGCTGGCCGACAAGCTGGCCCACACGGACGTAACGGTGATTACCGTCGGGGATGCCAAAGGCCCCCGGGACGGTGTCAACGCCTTCTACGACGGGTATATGGCAGCCTATGATCTTTAACCGATTTCTATGAAAAGCCTACGGGAGGATAAACATGTCCTTTAACGCAAAACAGGCCATCGTTACGGGTGGTGCCGCCGGTATCGGTAAGGCCGTCGCAAAAAATCTGGTGGAAAAGGGGGCAACAGTGTTCATCGGGGATATCGATATTGCCAGGGCACGGGAAACTGCCGCAGAGATTGAACCCAGGGGTGAGCGTTGCCATGCCTATCCACTGGATTTGGCGGATATGGATAGCATCGCTACCTTTATCGACAGTTTGAAACCGGCTTCCGGAAAGATGGATATTCTGGTCAACTGTGCCGGCATGGCCGCCCCGGAAGAATTTTTTGAGCTCACCCCCCAGCAATGGGATCGCATCATGGACATCAATTTGAAGGGGACTTTCTTTTTGAGCCAGAAAATTTCCAAGGGCATGTCCGAAGCCAAATACGGCCGCATCGTGAACCTCTCGTCGGCGTCGGCTTTTACGCCCTCAACGCGTCCCATGGTCAGCTACGATGTTTCCAAGGCTGCGCTGGTCATGCTGACCAAGGTGATGGCCCTCAAGCTGGCACCATACGGGGTTACGGTCAATTCAGTGGCCCCTGGCCCGGTGGTCACCGACCTGCTGCGACAGTTTTTTGATGACCCCGATACACTGGAAAAAGGGGTTGAAGGCATCCCCATTGGCCGGCTGGCCCAACCAGAGGATGTGGTTGAAGCGATTTTATTTTTTTGTTCACAGCGCTCGGGATACATCACCGGCACAACCTTGCCGGTTGAAGGCGGCAACCTGCTGGTCAAGCATATTGTCTATGGCGTGGAATGACCGTCCGTAACGACCGGCAATAGAGGATCATGATGATCAAACAAGTGGCATTGTATAATATTGCCCCGCAAACGGATGGGGATGAATTCTGGCGCTACCACACCCGGGAGCATGCGTTGGCGGTCGTGCAGGCCTGTGGCGACAATCTGGTCAGATATAGCATCAATCGTATAACCGCGGTGGCCAAAGGCGCCCATCGCTTTTTTGGCGTTGTGGAGACCTGGTGGCAGGACGCGGCTGCCATGCAAAGCGGTTTTCAGGCACTGGAAGACACGCGCCTTCCCGGCGGCAAATCGATCGTCCGGGATTACTTTGATCGGTTGGCCGACCCCTTTGTTGCTTTTGAAGTTGAGGAGTATGTGGCCAAGAAGCCGGCACCAGTCATGCCCAGCAGACCGGCCAAGTACATGGGTTTCTATAGCCTGCCGCCCGGCACGGATGAGGATCGATTCTGGCATTATCATACCCAGGAACATGCCGTTCACAGTGTCGATTCCTTTGGAAATTTTTTAAAATATTACGTCATCAATCGCGTCAGCAGAATTGTGGATGGAGAACCCGTCTGTTTCGGTATGGTCGAACTTTGGTTTGAAGACAGCCAGCAGCTTAAAAGGGGATTTGAAGCCCACAAGCAATCGATGTTAGCCAACGGCAGAAATGTCTCCGAGGATTTCGACGTTCGTGTTGCGGACGCTTTTGGCTACTTCGTGGAAGAATTCATGGCCAAGTGCTGACGGATTTATCACGCTTGAAATACCTGAAAAGCGCGGAAAGAAACCGGACAATAAAGGACTGGAGGTGCTCGTATGATCAAACGAATCGGAATCTATTCCATACCAGAAGAAACAGACGAAGAAGAATGGTGGCAGTACCATACCCAGACCCACTCAGCTGATTTTGTAAAAGCAGCGGGGGAGGATCTGGCAAAGTACGTGATTAACCGGGTTACCAAGGTAATCAAAGGCGAAAAAATCTGTTTTGGTATCGTGGAGACCTGGTACGAAGACGAAGCGGCCATGTTGCGTGTATATGATCGCTGCTATAATACGATATTACCCAGCGGTAAAAATATTGACGAGGATTATTTTTCACGGGTGGTCAACCCCAATAGCTTTGCAGTGGAAGAGGTCGTGGTGAAGGGGTGATACCGGCGGGCCCGAAGGTCCTGCATCTGTGATGTGAAGACCGTATCCTAAAAACAAAAACAGGTGAGTATATGCAAGGCAGGTTGAGTGGGAAGGTCGGCCTGGTTACCGGAGCCGGCAGCGGCATTGGACAGGCCGCAGCGGAAGTGATGGCCAGGGAGGGTGCCCGCGTGGTCGTGTGTGACGTGGATGTCGCCGGGGGTAAAAACACAGTAGGGTTGATCCGGGAAGCCGGCGGAGACGCTTTTTTTGTAAAAGCCGATGTCAGCCAGGCCAAAGATGTCGAACTTCTGGTGCAATCGGCAGTGGCACAATATGGCCGCCTGGATTGCGCCTACAACAATGCCGGTGTCCACGCCCGGGAAAAGGATCTGCGTACCGCCGAAATCAGTGAAGCTGATTGGGATTATGTCATGTCGGTCAATTTCAAAGGGGTCTGGCTGTGCATGAAATATGAAATTTTGCAGATGCTATCACAGGGTAGCGGGAGCATTGTCAACGCTTCCTCCATGTGCGGCTTGATCGGCACCAAGGATTTTATCATTCCGGCTTATACCGCTAGCAAACATGGTGTTTCCGGCATCACCCGGGCGGCCGCCCAGGAGTATGCCAAGGATGGTATCCGCATCAATGCCGTGGCTGCCGGCCCTATCAAGACGCCCATGACGGAGCGTAATTTCGCTCCGGGTGTGGACCGTGAAAAAATTGAACGCGAACGCTATCCCGTGCCCATCGGGCGGCGGGGGGAGCCAGTGGAGGTAGCCGAAGCGGTGGCCTGGCTGTTGTCCGATGCCGCTTCCTTTGTGACCGGCAACATCATGGAAGTCGATGGCGGCTGGACCCAATGAAGACATCACGCACGCGCTCAAGATACGGCACGAAGGCCACATGATATCAAGCCACAGCTACGGGGTTTTGATGGCCGTTACCGCCGCGGTTCTGTGGGGCTTGGTTCCCATCGTGCTGAAATACCTTTTGTCGGTTTGCAGCATCGGGACCATTATCTGGTTCCGGTTTGCAACCTCCTTTCTTGTGCTGGTGGCAGTTTATGCGGTCAGAGACCCGCGATCGTTTCGGGTGATTAAAAAACCACCCTTGTTGGGCATCTTGGCGGGGCTATGCCTGGGAGCCAACTACTACGGCAGCACCATGGGGGTGCATTTGACGAGCCCCAGCAATGCCCAGGTGCTGGGTCAAATCGGGCCGTTATTGCTAAGCGTTGCGGGTATGGTCTACTTCAAGGAGCGGCTCAGTCCCAAACAAAAACTCGGACTTGGTTTGACCCTGTGTGGATTCATCTTTTTTTATCAGGATCAGATCCGGGGCTTGCTGGTTGACCATGGCATGTATATACGGGGGGATCTGTGGATCGTTTTTGGATCTTCAATATGGGCTGTGTTTGCCATTTCACAAAAGATCCTGGTGCGGCGCATGACACCCCAACAGGCCAATTTGATCATCTATGCCGTGGCGGCGCTGGTTTTTTTCCCGCAGGTGAAGTTTCAAGAATTTCTTCAATTGCCCTGGGCTGGCTGGGCCCTGCTCTGCTTTATGGGAGCCAATACCCTGGTGGCCTATGGTGCCCTAGCGGTGGCTCTCAAATTGATCGAAGCCAATCAAGTGGCGCTTGTGGTGGTGCTCAACCCGGTCATAACCATGGCGTGTATGGCCTTTTTATCGGCCTACCAGCTGGGATGGCTCGGCGTTGAAAACATCACATTCGTGGGTTACTTTGGTGCTGGCGCCATGTTGGCTGGTGTGGGACTGGTGGTGGTTTATGCCAAGCAGATCGGTTCGGCAGCGACGGTGGAATTGCATGATGCCACCGGCGGCGAGCGTGACGATTAATTCAAGCGAACGGTTCGACTTGGCAGATAACGGCCTTATATTACGGTAATACTAAGAAATGTCATAGGAGGATTCCTTTGATGGGAAATAAAACGTATATACGGGGACAAAAAGAGTTACGGGCAGAGGTGCAAGATGCCGGTCTTTGTACCGGGTGTGGTGCGTGTGTCAACCTGTGCCCATACTATGCGACATCCAGAGATAAAACCGTTGTTTTGGATGTCTGTGACCGGGCCGCAGGCCGCTGTTATGCCTTTTGCCCGCGGACCCCCACGGACCTGGAAGCCATTCGGCAGCAGCTGTTCGAGCCACAGGATTTAACGCCCGAACTCGGTGCGGTCAAGGGCTTCTATCTGACACGTGCCACCGACGCGGACATCCGCTCAGTGGCCCAGCATGGCGGCACCGTGACCGCTTTGATGTCGCTGGCCCTTGCAGAAGGCATCATCGATACAGCCTTGCTGGCCGAGGGCGGGGGATCGGATTTGCCCAGTGGTGTTGCGGTTCGCCATGCCAGTGAGGTGGCCAAATTAGCCAAAAGCAAATTTATTGCTGCACCCATGGTGGAAGCGTTCAATAAGGCGGTTCTGAGCGATGCCCAAAAAATTGGTGTGGTGGCAACACCTTGCCAGACTTTGGCACTGGCCAAGATGAAGATGAAACCCTTTCCCCAAAATGACAGCCAGATCGACAAGCTGCATCTCACCATCGGGCTGTTTTGCGGGTGGGTGCTCTCCTGGCGCTCCTTTAAAGAGTTGCTCGATGAGAAAGTACACCAACAGGCGGTTGTCGGTCTGGATATCCCTCCCAGCAAGTACAAGACCATGCAGGTGGAGACTGCTGACGGCCTGATTGAAATACCTCTGAACGAGGTGGAAGCCTGTGTACGCGAGGCCTGTAAGTTCTGCACGGATGTCACCGCAGAATTCAGCGATATTTCGGTTGGATCCGCCCGCCTGCCGGATGGGTGGGAAGTGGCCAAGGGCTGGAATCAGGTGATTGTCAGAACGGCTGCCGGCGAAGCGTTGATGCAGCTGGCCAAAGATCGGCGGGTATTGGAATTCAGAGAAGTGCCTGAAGGCAATTTGGAGAAGCTGAAACGGGCATCGGTGAAGAAGAAAAAAACGGCCCTGGACAACCTGGCGTGTAAGAGTGGCGATCGGGATGATTTGCTTTATTTGGATTGTCGCGACCCGGTTTTCCAAACCTTTGACTGGTAAATGGATCTGCACCGATCTGGTGGTCTCTTTGGTCCGTATGAATCTGGGACGGCCGGAACGTAGCGATCTTGGAGGTATTCAATGGCAGATATTTCAAAGAAAACAGAGGGACTGGCAGATCTGCTCCTGGGCAGTGAAGCCATCGGACGTGGCGCCCTGGAAGGTGGTGTCAATGTGGTGGCCTCGTATCCCGGCAACCCTTCGACAGAAATCACCGAGGCGATTCGCCAGGTGGCGGAGAAAATGAATATTTATGTTGAATGGTCGGTCAATGAAAAAGTTGCGGTTGAAACCGCAGCAGCCGCCTCTTTTGCGGGGCTAAGGGGGCTTTCGGCCATGAAGCAAAATGGCCTGAATGTGGCCCTTGATTTTGTATCGGGCATATCGACCAGTGGGTCCAAAGGTGGGCTGGTGCTGGTGGTCTGCGATGATCCGTCTGGTATAACCAGCACCAGTGAGCAGGATTCGCGTCCCCTGGCGCGGTCACTCGATTTTCCCCTTCTGGAACCGGGAACGTTTCAGGAGGCCAAAGACATGACCCGCTTCGGCCTCGAGCTTTCCGAAAAAATCGGCCGAATGGTGCTGCTGCGCAGTGCCACCCGCTTGCAGCATGCCCGTGGGAGAACGCTTTTGGGGGCTTTGCCCGACGAAAACCGCAAGGCCCATTTTGATACCAGCAAACAATACGTGGCCTTTCCTTCCCTGCCACGGCATGTGGCGGCCAAGGAGCGAATGGCGGAAGCCAAGGAGATCTGCAAAGACTCGGTTTTCAATGTTTATGAGGGGCCGGATGAACCGGAGTTGCTGATTGTTACATGCGGCAGCTGCTATCTTTATGCCTTGGACGCCATGAACCTGCTGGACCTTTGGGACCGGGTGGGCATTCTGAAAATCGGTACCGTTTGGCCGCTTCCGGATGACCTTATCAAGACCCACATGGCCAAAAACAGCCGCATCCTGGTACTCGAAGAGGTGGAACCGTTTTTAGAGGGCAATCTCAAAGAATTGGCGGCGGAATGGGCTGCCGAAATGCCCATGCCAACCTTCTACGGTCGTCGTACCGGTCCCTTGTCGGATACCGGCGAGCTTAATCCGGATATTATCATTACAGCGTTCATGGAAATTCTGGATCTGACTTATGAGGCCAGGCCGCCGGCCTATGATCAGCAAGCCAAGGCCATGGTTGAAAAACTGGTACCACCAAGATCGCTGGCACTGTGCGCCGGGTGCCCCCATCGGGCCAGCTACTGGGCCATAAAAAACGCCGAGGTGCTGGACACCCGCGATGGCTTCGTAACGGGGGATATCGGCTGCTACAGTTTTGGTCTGTTTCCATCGGGTTATTCCATCATGAAAACAGAACAGGCCATGGGATCCGGCCCGGGGGTCGGCTACGGTTTTGGGAAGTTGGGACAGTTTGACATGCAGCAGCCGGTGGTGGCCGTCGTGGGCGACGGCACCTTTTATCACGGGGCGCTGCCGGCCCTGGTTGCGGCCGTAAACAACCGCTCGAATCTGACCCTGGTGGTGCTGGATAACGGTGCCACCGCCATGACCGGCTTTCAGCCCCATCCCGGAACCGGTACCGATGCCTTTGGAC
>Ga0180435_10000349_pt1 | contig 47798 bp, 37 predicted proteins | sample SS_ome_3_FD_132467 | JGI IMG/M metagenome (GOLD analysis project Ga0180435, IMG submission 132467) | Hypersaline lake sediment archaeal communities from the Salton Sea, California, USA - SS_3_S_1 metaG | ecosystem: Environmental > Aquatic > Non-marine Saline and Alkaline > Hypersaline >... | reverse complement strand
CGAGCGACCGACCAATCAGCGACGCGTGATAGTTCTCGGCGATATGCTTGAGTTGGGCGCCGACGCTACCACCTATCACGAGGGAATCGGCAGGGCCTTGTCGCAGCAGCGATTTGATCTGGCCGTCTTCGTGGGTCCGCTCTCGGCACATATGATGGCGGCAGCCATCGGTGAGGGCGCTTTCACCGATCGCATGACCCATTTCGAGCGAATCAGCGACGCCCGTCGAGCCATTTCCGAACTTCTGCGACCCGGTGACCGAGTCCTGCTGAAAGCTTCGCGCGGTATCGGACTGGAAGTGCTGCTCGAAGAGTTCGATGAGGGAGACGCCTAATGCTATATCACTTGCTGTTTCCTCTCACTGATTACCTGTCCGCATTCAACGTTTTCCGGTACATAACCTTCCGGACCGCCGGCGCCACCGTTACCGCCATTTTCATTTGCCTCATCCTGGGGCCGTTCTTTATCCGGCTGCTCAAGCGATATCAGGTGGCCGAGATCATCCGCGAAGAGACCCCCGACCGCCATCAGCAGAAGACCGGTACGCCGACCATGGGCGGACTGATCATTCTCGCAGGCATCGTCATCCCGACGCTGCTGTGGGCGAATCTTGAGAACTACTTCGTGTTGATGGTTCTCTATGTGACCGTCGGTATGGGCATTCTCGGGTTCATGGACGACTATCTCAAGGTCATCAAGCGCCATCCCAAGGGACTGGTTGCTCGCAGAAAGATGATCGGGCAAATCATCCTGGGAACCGGGTTCGCGTTGGGCGTGCTCTATCTGGCCCCAGAGGGCATGTACGACGGTACGACCGACATACCCTTCTTCAAGAACTGGGAGTTGGTGCTGGGACTGCTGTACATCCCGTTCATCATCGTGGTCATTGCCGGATCTTCAAATGCGGTCAATTTGACCGATGGACTGGACGGGCTGGCGATAGGTCTCAGCGGCCTGGCTTTCTTCACCTTCGCCGGGATAGCCTACGTTAGCGGCCGAATCGATTTCTCCCAGTACCTGCAAATCGAGTACATGCCGGGTACCGGGGAGTTGGCTGTGTATTGTGGCGCCACGGTCGGTGCCGCGATTGGTTTCCTCTGGTTCAATACTCATCCCGCCGAGGTCTTTATGGGCGATACCGGTTCACTCGCTCTGGGCGGGGCCCTCGGTGCCATTGCGATCATCCTGAAAAAGGAACTGCTGCTGTTCGTAGTTGGCGGTGTCTTCGTCATCACGACGCTGTCGGTGATTATTCAGGTGCTGTCGTACCGCTATCGAGGCGGCAAGCGTGTGTTCCGCATGGCTCCGTTGCATCATCATTTCGAATTATGTGGCTGGCACGAGTCGAAAATCGTGACCCGCTTTTGGATACTGGGCGCCTTGTTCGCCCTGTTAACGTTGGCGACGCTGAAGGTACGATGACGATTGAAGAGAGAATAGTTGGCCGCAAGATCGGCATAATCGGTATGGGGCGATCCGGGATCGCCGCCGCCCTCCTGGGTGAGCGCCTCGGAGGCGAAGTGTTCGTTTCCGATGCTGCCCCGGCGGAAAAACTTACCAATCAATTGGAAACGCTCAGCTCGAATCGCATCGAGTTCGAGACCGAAGGCCATACCGATCGTCTGCTCGGCTCCGACTTCATCGTGCTCTCTCCCGGAGTACCTCCTCACCTGGAGATTCTGCGCCAGCTTGAAGGTCAGGGCGTCCCGATCTTCTCCGAAATCGAGTTCGCCTCGTGGGTGTGCGAAGGCCGCATTGTGGCGGTCACCGGCTCCAACGGAAAGACCACTACCACGACCTTAATCGGGCAGATCCTCAACGATGCCGGTCTCGATGCCTTCGCTTGCGGAAATATCGGCCGTCCTTTCGCAGAGATCAGCGACCACGTCGGTTCCAAGGGAGTGGCCGTAGTGGAAGTCTCCACATTCCAACTCGAGAGAATCGATCTGTTTCGGCCTAACGTGTCGCTGATTCTGAACCTCTCGCCCGATCACCTCGATCGCCACGGAACCTTCGACGCCTACAAAGCGCTTAAGTATCGCATTGCCGAGAATCAGGGTGAAGGCGACCAGTTCATAGTCAATCTCCAGGATCCGATCCTTACCTCCGATGACATCCCGACCAGGGCACAGCGACTGTTCTTCACCACCAACGATGAGGAAGCTGCCTCGTTCGTTCGCGAAGACTGGTTGTGGGTGGCCAACGGTGCGGGACCGTCGCGCGTGATCCACGTTGACGATATCGGAATACGCGGTCCGCACAATCTCCAGAACTGTGCCGCCGCGGTTGTGGCTGCCTCGCTGATGGGCGTACCCCCGAACGTCATGAATGACACTCTCCGCAGTTTCAAGGGAGTTGAGCACCGTCTGGAGAAGGTCGACCGGGTTGCTGGAATCGACTTCGTGAACGATTCCAAAGCTACCAACGTCGATGCCGTCTGTTTCGCATTGCAGTCGATAGAGACCCCGTTGTACCTGATCGGCGGTGGTCGTGACAAGGGTGGCAAGTTCGAAGAGTTGATCCAATACGGCAAGGGAAAAGTCAAGGGCGTGATTCTCATCGGAGAGGCGCGAGACAAGATGTTCGAAGCTCTCGGCCAGGAGTTTTCGGCCGAGTTTGCCGGCAGCCTGGAAGAGGCTGTGCGGATGGGATTCGAGAAGGCCGAACCGGGGGAGACGGTGCTGCTGTCGCCCGGGTGCGCCAGTTTTGACATGTTTGACGACTATGAACACCGCGGTCGTGTGTTCAAGAAGGCCGTAGCCGGCCTCAGGAATGGAAAGCAGAGTGAAGAAGTCCGCAAGTAAAGGACATATTGACGAGAAGTTGTTGCTGGCCTGGTTGGCGACGGTTCTGATCGGAGTAGTTATGATCTACTCGACCTCGTCGATACTGGCCGAGAGCCGGTTCGGCTCCCATCTCCTGTTCTTCAAAGCTCAGTTGATGTGGGTGGCCATATCAGCCGCTGCGATTTGGGTAATCACGCGGGTTGATCTCGTCCGCGCCGGAGTCTATTCGGTACCGGCTCTGGCTTTCTCCTTGATACTGCTCGTTCTGGTATTTGCCATGCCCGCCCGCAACGAGGCCCACCGCTGGATTATCCTGGGGCCGATTACCATGCAACCCTCGGAGTTGTTCCGCTTCGCCATGATCTTCTTCCTGGCCCTGACGCTGTCGTCACCGCGGAAAGATCTCTCCAAACTGGGCGACCTGCTGTTCCCGCACGGACCGGTAATCGCCGTCGGATTGATACTCATTCTGGCCGAGCCGGATCTGGGCTCGACCGTAGTCATATTCCTCACCGTTATCGGCATGTTTTTCCTGGCAGGGGCTCGCATGAAGCACCTTGCGGCAGCGTTCGTGCCCCTGGCGTCTATGGGCGCCATTGTGGTTTTCGTCCTCGGCTACAAGAAGGACCGCATTCTGGACTACATGTCATCCCTGGCCGATCCGCTGCTCGGGTCGTACCAGGCCAAGCAGGCAGCGCTCACTCTGGGTGCCGGCGGACTTCTCGGAGCCGGACTTGGCGAAGGACGCCAGAAGCTGTTCTTCCTGCCGTATCCACATACAGATTTTATCTTCGCCGCTATTGGCGAGGAGATCGGCCTGATCGGGTTGCTCGTTATTCTCGGACTCCTGTTCTACATCCTCCGGCGCGGTCTCAAGATCGCCTGGGGACAACCGGATAAGTACGGCTACCTGCTGGCCTCGGGAATGACGCTTGCATTGTTCATCAATATCGCCATTAACATCGGCGTGGTGACCTCGTTGCTTCCGGTGACTGGGCTGCCGTTGCCGTTCTTGTCATACGGCGGCTCATCGCTGGTGATTTCCAGTGCGACCGTGGGAGTGCTGCTCAATCTTTCGCGGAGGGTGAAGCAATGAGCGAACTACGCCCGATGCGTTTGATTTTCGCCGGAGGTGGCACCGGCGGCCATCTGTTCCCGGCTATCGCCATCGCCAATCGAATCCGCGACCTGCTCGAAGGCCGTTTCCAGACGGAGATTCTGTTTGTGGGTACGAAGCGAGGAATCGAGTATCGTCGTCGTGACTCCATCGGATATCCACTCCAACTGATCAACATGCGCGGACTGGTACGTTCGCTGAGTTGGAAGAACCTGCTGCTGCCGTTCGTGATAGTTGGAGCCTTGATGAAGGCCTCCTCGCTATTGGGCCGATTCCGGCCGATGGCTGTTGTCGGCACCGGCGGCTATGTTGCCTGGCCGGTTCTCAATCGGGCCGCAGCACGAGGTATACCGACTTTCCTTCAGGAACAGAACTCATTTCCCGGAATCGTTACGCGACGTTGCGCCGAAGCGGCCGCCAAAGTCTATCTCGGATTCGAGGGCGCCAGGTCGTTTCTCCCCGGAAGCGCCGACACCGTCGTAACCGGCAACCCGGTGCGAACGGAAATCGGGCAGGGCGACCGGAACGCGGCGCTCGACAAGTTTGGATTGGATCAGAACAAAACGACCATTCTGGTATTGGGCGGAAGTCAGGGTGCTCACGCCGTCAACCAGGCCGTGCTGAAGAGCCTCGACAACGGATCGCTGACCTCAAAATATCAACTCTTATGGCAGACCGGAAAAAGGGACTACAAGGATGTAGCCGCAAAAGCGGGCGACAGGGTAACGGGTCGGTCCCTTTTTCCTTTTGCCGAAAGCATGTCCGAAGTGTACGCTGCCGCCGATCTGGCCGTAGCCCGGGCCGGCGCTTTGACCCTCGCCGAACTGATCGAATGCCGGGTGCCTTCGATTCTGGTGCCTTATCCGTTCGCGGCAGGGGATCACCAAAGGAAGAACGGACAGGAAATGGTCGATCTCGGCATGGCCGAAATGATCGACGAAAAGAACCTTGAAACGCGAGACCTTCTGGCGGAGGCGATTACGCTTCACCAGTCGGATCGATTTGCCAATATGCGCGATGCGCTCAAGAGATATACCGAAAATCGGCGACCGGCCGTGGATGTCATCGCCGAAGATATCGTGAGGACAATCACTCAAGGTGCAGACAACTGAAATCGTAACGGAAAAGATCCAGGGAAACGCTCGACCTGAGTTTGGAAACAGAAAAGCGATGTTCGGAAAGATCAAGAGATTACATTTCGTAGGAATCGGCGGCGCTGGCATGTCGGGTATCGCCGAAATCCTGCACAATCTGGGATTTCAGATCTCCGGTTCCGATATCACGCCCAGCGAGATAACCGGATACCTCGAAGAACTCGGTATCGAGTTCACTTCCGCGCACCTCGCAGCCAACCTCAAGAACACCGACGTTGTCGTGATCTCCTCGGCAGTGGGCGAGGACAATCCCGAGGTGGTCGAGGCCCGCCGGCGCGGCATCCCGGTAATCAAACGAGCCGAGATGCTGGGCGAACTGATGCGCCTCAAGTTTTCCGTCGGTGTCGCCGGTACTCACGGAAAGACCACCACGACCAGTATGATCGCGTCGATCATGAGGCACGCTAAGCTGGAACCGACCATCATCGTCGGCGGTATCGTTGCCGGACTGGGTACCGGCGCGGCTCTGGGAGCGGGCGAGCACTTGATCGCCGAAGCGGACGAGTATGACCGTTCCTTCCTGGCCATGTTCCCTTCGATGGCCGTCGTGACCAACATTGAGCCGGATCACCTGGATTGCTACGACGACTTTGACCATCTCTGCGAGTCGTTCCTGGTTTATATGAACCGGGTGCCGTTCTATGGTTCGGTGGTGATCAACGCCGATGATCAACATCTTGGCCGCCTTAAGCATCGCATTGCCCGCCCGTTCACGACCTTTGGATTCGACCCCGAGGCCGACTACCGTGCCCTTAACCTGGAGATGGGCGAAACCGGTTCGACCTTTGCCGTCTACCGTCGTGGCGATCTTCTGGGTTCAATCGCAGTGCGGGTTCCGGGTAAGCACAACGTTGCCAATGCCCTGGCAGCAATCGCGACTTGCTTCGAACTGGATGTTCCGTTTGAGAAGATTGTCGAGGGCCTGGCCACCTTCTCGGGCGTCGGCCGTCGTTTCGAAATTGTCGGCGAGGCCGCCGACATCGTTGTTGCCGATGACTACGCCCACCATCCGACCGAAATCGAGGCTACCCTGCAGATGGCACGGGAAGTGTTCGACCGCCGGGTGATCGTCGTCTATCAGCCGCATCTGTACAGTCGAACGAAGCAGTTCTACAAGGAGTTTGCCGAGGCCCTGTCGATCGCCGACAAAGCCCTTCTGGTTGATATCTATCCCGCGCGTGAAGAGCCAATCGAGGGAGTCACATCCGAACTGATCGTTCAGGAAGGGAGGCGGCTGGGTGGCGACTTCGATCTCGTCGGTCCCCGTCAAAACATGGCCAAGGCCGTATCGGCAATCGCCCGTCCGGGTGACCTGGTTATCACCATGGGAGCCGGGTCGGTTACGCTGGAGCGCCAAAACGTACTGGAGGCATTGAGGACAAGATGATTTTGGCCAACCGCAAAATCCTCATTGCGATTCTCACGATCATCGTGTTCGGAGCCGGACTGATAAGCCTGGCCAACTACAGTGCGGCCTGTCGACTGGGTACCGTGGTGATGAACGGCGCTGAACTGACAGGCTGGAGCGACAGCCTCCCGTTACTGAAGCCGACCTCGGTCCTGGCTCAGCCGCTCGACAGCTTGGCAGCCGAGATGATTACCTGCCCCGATATCTATCAAGTTGATATGTCGTTCAGCGGTCTGCAAACCCTGCAGGTAACCACCAATCGATTCGATCCCGAGTGCATCCTGGTCGATGCCGCCTCCGGTTGCCTGTACGGTCTTGACTATCAAGGACGGTTGCTGCCGCTGGAGCACTCGCCCGAGGATTGGGAATGTCCGCTGATCACCGGTCTGAAGAAATGGAAGTTGTTCGCATGTGGCGAAGACGGTCGCCTACCGGTGGTCATGGAACAAGTTGGTATTGTCAAGAGGACCAATCCCGATTTGGCCAGACTGGTCGATGAGATTTACTTCGACAAAGAGAACTCGGTTCGAGTAAGCATCTCCGGGCTGCCCTACACTGTCCGCGTGAGGCCCGACGGCCTCGCTCTTGGCCTGGAACGACTGGTCGAGTTCATCACCGGTTTTCAACCGGAGTTGGCCAATATCAAAATGATAGATCTAAGATTCGAAACTATGATCGTTACGACCGAAGGGGGAAAAGGCAATGGCTGAGGAACGGATGGTTGCCGCCCTCGATATCGGAACCACGCAAATCGTGGCTCTGGTGGGTGAGATGGACGAAGATGGCGGCATCTACGTAATCGGACATGGAGTAGCTCCGGCCGAGGGACTCAAGCGCGGCGTGGTTGTCGACATGGAGAAGACGGTTAAATCGATCGTCAAAGCGATCGGTGACGCCCAAATGACTTCGGGTACCGAGATTGATCGTATCACGGTCGGCATTGCCGGCGAACATATCCGTTCGATCAACAGCCACGGCGTAGTGGCGGTGGGACGGAGCGACCAGGAGATCTCCAAATCCGACATCAAACGTGCTGTTGATGCTGCCCGAGCGGTGGCGATTCCGGTCGATCGCGAGATCATCCATGTAATTCCACAGTCGTACTCGGTCGATGACCAGGCCGGAATCAAAGATCCGATTGGCATGTCCGGTGTCCGCCTGGAGGTTCAGGCTCATATCGTGACGGCCTCGGTAACGACCGCCAAGAACATTTACCGTGCTCTCGAACGCTGCAATCTGGGTGTCGATCATATCGTCCTCGAGTCGTTGGCGATTTCAAAGGTTCTGCTCTCCGAAGCGGAGAAGGAAAACGGCGTGGTGCTGGTTGACGTCGGTGGCGACCTAACGAACATCTCGGTTTTTCTCGAGGGAGCGATTCAGCATACGGCCGTGGTTCCGCTGGGAAGCCGCAATGTCACCAACGATATCGCGATTGGACTGCGCACTTCGGTCGAATCGGCAGAGGAGCTCAAACTCGCCCACGGCAACGCTCTGGCGAGCATGGTCAACGCCGAGGAAATGATCGAGGTCCCGGGTGTGGCCGGTAAACCGCCGCGCGAAATCTCCCAGCATGTCCTGGCCTCGATTATCGAGCCGCGGATGGAGGAGATCTACTCGCTGGTCTATCGCGAAATCAAGAAGGCGGGCGCAACCGAGATCATGGCCGGCGGGCTAGTACTAACCGGTGGCGGCGTGATGCTTGCCGGATCGGTCGAACTGGCCGAGCAGATCATGGACGCCCCCGTACGCTGGGGCGAGTTGCGCGGGATCGCCTCAACCCCCGACGAACTTAACAACAACCGCTTCGTAACGGCCCACGGGCTCTTGGCATATGGCTTTGAAACGGAACCGCTGGACTCCTCCAGCAGCGCCGGAGTGAAAGGCTTTTTCAAGCGGTTCGAGAATTGGATACAACGTCAGTTTTGAGTAACGATAGTCATGGAGGACCGAAAAGTGAGTGAAAACAAGCACATGTTCAACTTCGCCGAAGACTTTATTGGCTATGCCAATATCAAGGTCGTAGGCGTGGGGGGCGGCGGTGGCAATGCCATCAACCGGATGATCGAATCCGGCTTGAAGGGCGTTGAGTTCATCGCAATCAACACCGATGCGCAGGTTCTCGATCAGAACCTGGCCGAGACGAAGATTCAGATCGGCAGCGAGGTGACCGGCGGACTCGGCGCCGGAGCTGATCCCGACATCGGCCGCAAGGCTATGGAAGAAACCCGACAGAAGGTGTCCGAAGCTCTCGGTTCACCCAACATGGTGTTCATCACTGCCGGTATGGGCGGCGGTACGGGCACTGGCGCAGCGCCGGTTCTGGCCGAGATAGCCAAGAGCGCGGGAGCCTTGACGGTGGCGATTGTCACCCGTCCGTTCCGCTTCGAAGGCAAAAAGCGCATCGATCGCGCGGTCAAAGGTCTCGAGGAACTGAAAGCCAACGTCGATACCCTGATCACGATCCCCAACGAGCGTTTGCTCCAGATCGTTGACAAAAAGACTACCCTGACCCAGGCTTTCCGTGTGGCCGATGACATTCTGCACCAGGCCACCAAGGGCATCTCCGACCTGATCACGATCCCGGGACTTATCAACTGTGACTTTGCGGACGTTCGCACGGTAATGCTCGAAATGGGCGACGCCCTCATGGGTACCGGTTTCGCCGCAGGCGATGACCGGGCTACCGAAGCTGCCCGCGAGGCCATTTCCTCTCCGTTGCTCGAAGATGTTTGCATCAGCGGCGCCGGCGGCGTGCTAATCAACGTGACCGGCGGCGAAGATATGACGCTGTTCGATGTCAACACTGCGACCTCGTTCATCTATGAGGAAGCCGGCAACGATGCCAATATCATTTTCGGCGCGGTCATTGATCCTTCCATGGAAGACCAGATGCGCGTCACCGTCATCGCGACCGGTATCGGAATGCGCGAAGAACGGGCCAAGGAAACCGCAGAGCAAGTCCAGGCGACTCCTACGGGTAAGACTATCTCCTTGTTCAACGAGCCAGCCGAAGCGGAAGCGGAAGTTACGCCGATTGACCCGCAACGGTCCGACTCAGTCGCTTTTATGACGGCGAAACCGGTCACTCCGGTCAATTCGACACCACCTCCGCCTGTGCCGCAACCAAAACCGGAGCCGGTGGCTCCCGCTCCCGAACCGGAATTCGCTTTCACGCCAGATCCGGCTTACGGCGGTGGTAACGGCAATGGTAACGGCAACGGTCACGGTCATGCCGTCGAACCGGGCATGGCCCAGCCGCAACCGATCGACCAGGGTTACAATCCGACTCCGCCGCAACCGCAGCAGCAGTCGGGTTCGAACCGTGTCCCGATGTTCACCGAGGAAGATCCGGAGATCCCGGCTTATCTGAGGAGACTCAAGGACAACTAGCAGAGATTAGAAGGGCGCCCAGCGCCCACGGAAAATACCGGGAACTACCCTTCCCGGAAATTTTGGTTCCTCCACCGTGATGCCGTCGGTCAACTACCCTACACCGGCGGCATCATCCCCTTTATAGAAGAATGTAGTTCAAGAGAATCGGCGAGTTGGCTCACCAGGTCACCGGTTTCTTCTTGGGCGGTTTCGTGCTTTCCAGACTCTGATGGCCAGGAAGGCATACACGTAGATGCCCACGACGAAGCAAGCGAGATTCACAACCTGAGTTGCTGCGCTGGAGAATCCTCCAAAGACTGGAGCAACGATTTTGGATACCAGTATGAGAAATCCGCCGATAATGGCGCTGCCTGGCATCCCCAGGAACACAAGGGCGGCTCCGGAGATGCCGTCCTTACCGGGCGACTTTTCGATCCCAGCCGCGTCTTTTCGGCTATCTGTCGTCATGACCATTCCTCCGATCTGGGACGCCGACAACGTGTCCGTGGAGCTGTCAGTCTTCAATAAAATATACTGATCCGAGCTTACAGCATTCTTTTTTCCAGGTCGCACGAGGGAGACTCCCACAGACAATAGGATTCGCCCCATTAATCGCCGACCTGGCAATCCTCGACCATCTTCATATACGACTTAGATACATAGACTTACGATTTCTCTTCGCCGCGGCTTAGCACTTGCTCTCCATAAGCTCGGTGAATTGCGGACGGAATCTCTTTTTGCGGGGGGCCCGCAGGGAGTGGAGTTATGGTAGGCTTTAGTATCAAAACCAACGTGAGCGCCGGATGGCTTTCCAACTCGGCCAACACCGAGTTTGGCAATTTCATCTCGTCGATGCGCAAGCTGTCGTCCGGGCTGAGGATCAACAGCGGGGCAGACGATCCGGCCGGTCTGGTAATCTCGGAGCAATTACGTTCGCGAATTGCCTCACTCAATCAGGAGATCGAAAACACTTCGGCACAGATCTCCAAGTACGAAACGGCTTCATCACAAGTGATGGAAATGCGCTCCAAACTTACGGAGATGCGCACTCTCGCGATTGGTGCTGCCAATGAAGGTTTCAACAGCGAGGCCGCTCAACAGGCGTACGCCAACACGGCCAATTACATAGCCGATCGGTTCAACGCCGATGCGGCCAATGCAAGCTACAATGGTATCGCGTTGTTCGATGGATCTGAAACCGCCCTGGGGGAAGTCACGGAACTTACCGGCGTCGATCTTTCAACCCCCCAGGCGGCTCAGGATTCGATCGCGGCCATAGATGAGAAGATCGCCGAAATCGACGCCCTCCAGGTCGATATCGGCGCAACCCAGAAGAACGAGCTGGAGTCCCAACGGCGGTCGCTTGAAGTGACCTCCCAGAATCTTCAGGCGGCCGAGTCGCAGCTACGCGACACTGATTTCGCCATGGAGTACTCCAGCATGGTTGGAAACCTGATTCGGATGCAGTCATCGCTGGCGCTGATGAGCCATCATGAGGTCTCCTCGAAGGGCGTATTCAAACTTCTGAGCAGCTAGTTCCACGGAGTAACCTCCCTCCCCTGGCTATTGGATAGCCAAAGGATGACCGCCGAGTTTCTGCCCGACTCGGCGGTCGATTGCTTTTGGGCTGTACCTTGAATGCAAGAAACGAGAAAAGACCACGGGCGACGTGGTCTCATAGTAATCGGATATGTAATTGGAACGCTTCTAGGCGTTCTTCTCGGCCGGAGCCGGTTTAAACTTCTTAATACCGGAGGCTTTGAGGACCTTTCCGGCGCGGATACAAGAAGTGCACACCATCATCCGCTTCGGCTGGCCTTTTACCAGGACCCGCACGCGTTGCAGATTCGGCAACCAACGACGCTTCGTTATGTTATGCGCGTGAGAAACGTTGTTACCGAAGGACGGCTTCTTGCCGCAAACTTCACAAACCTTTGCCATATCGTCAGAACACTCCTTTTCTGCAAAAGTCCCTCAATCTATAGACTCTTTCGGAAAAAGCAAGAAGATTCTGAGTAATACAATTGAGGCTTGAAAGCCCGATAAAGGGCCTCAATCCTCTATAATAATAGATTGCGCCGAAGGGCAAATTCGTGCAAACTTAGCCAAACGCAGTTTCGAAGATTCTAACAGGGATAAGAAATGCTCGATATCAGACTTATTCGCGAAGAACCTGAGGCGGTTAAAGCCGGACTGGCGCGCAAATTCGATGAATCGAATATTGACGATATCCTCGGCCTGGACGAACAACGCCGTGAGATTATCCGCCAGGTGGAGGCTCTCAAGGCCGAGCGCAACAAGGCTTCGGCCGAAATCGCCAAAAAGAAGAAAGCTAAGGAGCCGGCCGACGATGCCATCGCCGCTATGCGTGAGGTGGGGCAGAAGATCGCCGGACTGGACCAGGAACTGCGTGAACTGGAAGCCACGCTACACGAAAAACTAAGCTGGCTTCCCAATATCCCTCATGAATCTGTTCCGGTAGGCAAGACTGAAGAATCCAACGAGTTCGTTCGTGAGTGGGGCGAAAAGCCTCAGAAGGACTTCAAAGTCCTCCCGCACTGGGAGATTGGACCCAAACTCGGCGTTCTCGATCTCGAAGCTGCCGCCCGAGTTTCCGGTTCCGGCTTCTATTTGCTCAAAGGCGTTGGCGCCCGTCTGATGCGTGCTCTGAGCAACTACATGTTGGACGTTCATACCGCCGATGGCTATGTCGAGATCTTCCCACCGGTTGTGGTCAATGAGGCGACCATGTTCGGCACCGGGCAACTTCCGAAAATGGCCGAGGATATGTACTATATCGAGAAGGACGGGATGTACCTGATCCCGACCGCCGAAGTCCCGGTCACCAATATCCATCGCGGAGAAATCCTTAGCCAGGCCGAACTCCCCATAAAAATGGTCGCATTCACACCCTGTTTCCGTCGCGAGGCCGGCGCCGCCGGCAAGGATACCCGGGGAATGATTCGCGTCCACCAGTTCGAGAAAGTGGAGTTGGTTCAGATAGTCGAGCCGGAGAAGTCTTACGAAGCGCTCGAAGGTCTCGTGGTTCAGGCGGAGAAGATTCTCCAGGGTCTGAAGATTCCGTATCGACTGATGGTCCTGGCTACCGGCGACTTGTCCTTTGCTAGTGCCAAGACCTATGATCTCGAGCTTTGGTCGGCGGGCGTGGAAAAGTATCTCGAGATTTCTTCGGTCTCCAATTTCGAGTCGTTCCAGGCTCGACGAATGAACACCCGATTCCGCGACAGCGAGAAGAAGCGCCACTTCCCGCACACCCTGAACGGTTCCGGCCTGGCTCTGGCGCGCCTGATTCCGGCGATTCTTGAGAATTACCAGAACTCCGACGGCACCGTAACCATTCCCGAGGTGCTGTGGCCTTACATGGGAGGCCTCGAAAAAATCGGCTGATGGCCAATAAGACCAAAATCTCGCACCGGATCGACCGGCTTTATATCGGTCAATCGACCATCATCAAGAGTTTTCTCCTGGTCGGAATCGTGGGGATCTCCGCCTTCTTCATCTGGTACACGTTCGACCTAATCGAACAGCTCAAACACGACACTCGCTCCCAGGTCGAGAAGTATGTGCGCATGTGGCAGATGGCGGCCAACTCCCCCTCGTCGGGAGCGGAGCTGCAGTTCGTATTCGACGAGATCATCGTCAAGGCAACATTCCCTATTATCGTTCTTGACTCACGGGACAACCCTGTCCACTGGCGGAATATACCGGGCGTGTCGCCGGATGACACGACTACCGCCACTCGAGAGAGAATGCGCGAAGCAGCCGCCTTGATGCTGGAGCAGAACGGAGCCTACCCGCTGTACTTCGAAGGCACGGTGGTCAATACTTTCTGCTACGGTGACTCACGGGTAATCACCCAGCTCAAGTGGATGCCGTTTGTTGAAATCGGAATTGTCCTTGCCTTCATGGGCGTTGGTCTGATAGGGCTACAGAGCATCCGGCGCTCGGAGCAACGTCATATCTGGGTCGGCATGGCCAAGGAAACGGCCCATCAATTGGGGACGCCGATCACTTCCCTAATGGGGTGGCTGGAGATGCTTCGCAGCGAGGCCGAATCGGGTAATCCTGTCTTGAATGAAACCGCCCTCAACATGGATGCCGATATTCAGCGGCTTCAGAAGATCGCCAACCGCTTCGGCAAAATCGGCTCACAGCCGGATTTGGAGACGGGGGATCTGAACCGACTCCTGGGCGAAACGGCTGACTACTATCGTCGGCGGTTGCCGTTCGAGGGCAAAGGGAAGAAGATCGAGTTTGCGCCGACTCAAATTCCACCAATCGAGTTTAACCCCGACCTGCTCGGCTGGGCACTCGAAAACCTGGTCAAGAACGGCTTGCAGGCGGTTGATTCCAAGACCGGAGTCGTCCGTATCGCGACCGCAGCCGATCCGGCACGAAACCAGGTCTATGTGCGTATAAGCGACAATGGCGTGGGCATTTCTCAGGCAGCAGCAAGAAAGGTATTCCGGGCCGGTTTCACTACCAAGAAACGCGGCTGGGGACTTGGCTTGACTCTGGTGAAACGAATCATCGAGGAGTACCACGCCGGCGTTATCGTGCTCAAGAAATCTCGACCCGGAGAGACCGTGTTCGAGATTACCTTACCGTTGAGTCAAGAGCAGTCGTAGAAGCGAAAACAAACCAAGAAGGAAGCAATATGCCCGAGCAAACCGATGGCACCAAGATTCTCTGGGTCGACGATGAAATAGATTCTCTCAAGGCCCATGTTCTTTTCCTCGAGAACAAGGGCTGCGAGGTCAAGACGGCCGTCTCCGGCGATGACGCCCTGGTCCTGGTCGACAAAGAGACTTTCGATCTGGTGTTGCTCGACGAAATGATGCCCGGCAAGGACGGACTCGAGACGCTCGAGGAAATCAAGGAGAAGCATCCCCATTTGCCGGTAGTCATGGTCACCAAGTCCGAAGAAGAGTCGCTCATGGAAGACGCCATCGGACAGAAGATCGATGACTATCTGGTAAAGCCGGTCAACCCCTCGCAGATCCTTCTGGTTATCAAACGGTTGTTGCAGTCGAAGAAGATCATCAGCGGCTCCTCGATGAAACGGTACATCTCAGAAATCCGCAAATTCGGCGAAAAGCTCTACGGAAAGATGTCGCCCGAGGATTGGTACGAAGGGACGCGCATTCTCTCCACCTGGGACCTGGAACTAGACAACAATCCGGATGTCGGTCTTCAGCAGACCCACGAGGGGACGCGCAAGGAATGGAACAACGAGTTCACTAAGTTCATCGAGAAGAACTACCTCCATTGGATGAAGGACCAGAAACGCCCGACAATGTCGCCCGACATCGTGGGGGAGCATATTGTCCCGTCGCTAAAGCGAAAGGAGAAGGTTCTTCTGATAGTTGTCGATTGCATGCGCTACGACCAATGGTTGCTCATCGAGCCGCTACTGGCTGAGTACTACAACATCCAGCGGCAGGCCTACTACTCGATTCTGCCAACGGCGACGCCTTTCGCGCGAAATGCCCTGTTCGCCGGGATGTTCCCCGATGAGATCCACAAGATCTATCCCGAAAACTACAAAGCGCAGGAAGAGGGTTCGCTCAATCGTAACGAAGAGCAGTTCCTGAACGACTGTTTGGCTCGCTCGGGAGTGCGTCTCGACAGCAAAGTGCGCTACGCCAAAGTGTACAACAACTCCGAGGGAGAGCAACTCCAAAAGCGGGCGGCGGATTACTTCGAGTCACAACTGGTTACATTCGTCTTCAACTTCCTGGACATCCTGGCTCACAAGCGTTCGACCAACGTGATCCTGAAGGAGATCGCCGGCGATGACGCCGCCTTCCGCTCCCTGATGCGCAGCTGGTTCATGCATTCGCCGCTGTTTGCCATCTTCAAGGCGTTTGCGGCCCGTGATTTCACGGTGGTGGTGACTTCCGACCACGGTTCAGTCCTCTGTCGACGGGGCACCATGGCCCACGGCAAACGGTCTACTTCAACCAATCTTCGCTACAAGTACGGCGACAATCTGAAGTCCGATCCCAAAGAGAGTGTCCTGATCAAAAAGCCGCAGCAGTATCGTCTGCCCATGCTTACCCTGGCCACTACGTACATAATCGCCAAGGAAGACTACTACTTCGTTTATCCCAACAATTACAACGAGATGGTGCGCCAGTTTCAGAACTCATTCCAGCACGGCGGCATCTCGATGGAAGAGATGATCGTCCCGCTGGCGATTATGACCCCTCGGTAGGCAAGAGATGGCGCGCGCACTGGAAATCATATCACACTCGGAACAAGAGACTGAGGCCCTGGCGGCCAAGCTGGTGATGACTTTCCGTCCCGGTGACGTGGTCGTTCTCGAAGGACGGCTGGGATCCGGCAAAACCGTTTTCGTGCGCGGACTGGCCTCGGGGTTGGAGTTGGATACTTCTGCTGTAAACTCACCGTCATACACACTGGTCAACGAGTACCCGGGCAAGAACCCAATGTATCATTTCGACTTGTATCGCATTGAGGATTCCTCCGAACTAGTGGAGATCGGCTGGGATGATTATCTGCAGCGCGAAGGGCTCATAGTGGTCGAATGGGGAACCAAAGCCGAGGAGTACCTTCCGGCCAATCATCTTCTGGTGCAGTTTGAAATCCTCGATGAGCAACAACGCAAGATCATTATCGAAGTGAGACAGGATGACTGAGAAGACTCCGGCGATTCTGGCTATAGACACTGCTACCTCGCTGCTGCGATTGGCTGTCCAGTTCGGCGACGATCGGCTGGTCAAGTCCGAGGAGGATGCCGGCCGTTCCCACGGGCAGATGATAACTCGCAAGATCGAGAACGTCGTCGAGTCATCCGGAGCCAAGGTGTCCGATCTGACCGGACTGGTAGTCTCGACCGGGCCGGGATCGTTTACCGGTCTACGTATCGGTATCGCCGCAGCCAAGGGTTTGGCGACCGCACTCCAGATACCACTGGTGGGAATCAACCTCTTCGACCTGGCCGTGGACAAGCTGGGCCTTGACCAGGATCCGGTTAGTCTAATCGTGCCGTTCAAGCGCGATGAAGTTTTCGTTTGTCCGATCACGAACGGCGTTTACGATGTGGCGACAGTGGCGTCGATACCGACCGATTCGATCGGACATCTGTTCGAACGCGGCAAGGTTGCTGTCATAGGACTCACACCGCAGGCCGCAGCGGCATGGACGCAGGTGGGAGACTCGCCGGTTCTGGAGTACGATGCCTCCGATCTCCTTCGCCTGGGGCAGGAGAGAATCCACGCCGGCGAGATTCCGGATATCGACGACCTCGAGCCCCTGTACATCATGAAGTCTCAAGCAGAGATCAATTTTGACAAGCGGCAGCAAAACAACTAAGCAAGAGATATCTATCCGCCGCATGACCGAAAAGGATCTAGATGTGGTGGCGGATATGGAGCGGCATATCTTTCCAGATCCCTGGCCGAAGAAGTCGTTTATCGAAATCCTGGCCGATCCGATGTGGGATGCTGCTGTCGCAGAAGTAGATAACAAGATCGTTGGATACGGGTGCTGGCTCATAATCGATGTAGAGATACATCTGACCAACATTGCCGTAGACCCAACCTGGCGTAGAAAATCGGTTGCCAAATGCATACTTGACCGTATTTTTAAGGCTGGGTTGTTAGCGGAATGTGAGTACATTCTGCTTGAGGTGCGCCCTTCCAATACCGGGGCAATCGAGTTTTACGAGAAGCACGGGTTCAGCCATATGTATCGCCGGCCGGACTACTATCGCGAACCGGCAGAGGATGCATTGGTAATGGTCCGTCATTATGAGACCGAAGAGCGGGACATGTAATCAATGGAATGGTTCAGAAAAGCAAAGCCGGGAATAGAATCCACAGAGAAGAAGAACATCCCCGAAGGACTTTGGACAAAGTGCAAGTCCTGCGGCGAGATTGTCTATAGCAAGAAAATGGAGCAGCTGCTTTGGGTCTGCCCTAACTGCGGCTTCCATTTCCGAATTGCCAGTCGGAAATACATTGACCTGCTGCTCGACGGAGGTCAACTCGACGAGATGGATGTCGGCCTGACATCGATGGATCCGCTCGGGTTCAAAGACTCGAAGAAATACCCCGACCGCATTAAAGCCGCTCAGACCAAGACCGGTACGATCGATGGTGTAATCTCGGGTATGGGCAAGATCGATGACAAGCTGATATCGTTCGCCATTATGGATTTTGCTTTCATCGGCGGTTCTATGGGATCGGTGGTGGGGGAGAAGATTGCCCGCGCTATCGAACGAGCCATCGAAAAGGAAGTGCCGTTGATTGTAGTCTCCTGCTCAGGTGGCGCCCGCATGCAGGAAGGTATCCTGTCGCTGATGCAGATGGCCAAGACTTCCGCCTTGCTGGCAATCCTTGCTGAGAAGAAGATTCCTTACATTTCCATACTGACCCATCCCACGACTGCCGGAGTCATGGCTTCCTACGCCTCACTGGGTGACGTGATTATCGCCGAGCCCAAGGCTCTCCTGGGCTTCGCCGGTCCACGGGTTATCAAGCAGACCATTGGCCAGGATCTTCCCGAAGGCTTCCAGCTTTCGGAGTTTTTCCAGAGCAAGGGCTTTCTTGACAAGATCGTTCCCCGCCAGGAGCTTCGCGATACCGTCGTCAGGCTGCTCGGATATATGTGGAGCCAGGCCGGTTGAGGCACAGTTGGAAATCGGCTGAAAAGTTTATCCTCTCCCGCGAGTTCTTTGGAATGAAACTCGGGTTGGAGAATATCACCGAGTTTCTCGAGCAAATCGGCACCCCTCAAAACGACTACCCCACGGTTCATATCGCCGGGACCAACGGCAAAGGCTCGACCGCCGTGATGCTGGCCTCCGTTTTCCAGCAGGCAGGCTACAAGACCGGGCTTTTCACTTCCCCACATCTAGTCACCCTTCGCGAGCGCGTCCGAGTTGACGGTAAGATGATCCCCAAACAGAGTGTGGTCGGGTTTATCAATCGGCATCGCAAGGAACTGACGCGTCGAAAGATTTCCTACTTCGAGCTGGTGAGCGCCATGGCGTTCGATCACTTCTCGCGACAGAGGGTTGACATTGCGGTAATAGAGACCGGTCTTGGCGGGCGGCTCGATGCCACCAATGTACTGAGACCTGAGATTACTCTAACCACCGACATCGGCTATGACCACATGGAGATTCTGGGTGCGACCTTGCCAAAGATAGCGGGCGAGAAGGCGGGAATAATCAAGGCCGGAGTGCCGCATGTGATCGGCCGAATGGCGCCTTCGGCAGAGAAGGTGATCCGGTCTCGCTGTCGAGAGCTAAAGACTCGAATGTACAAACTGACCGCGCGAGACTTCAAATCCGCCGACCAGAAATCGCTCAAGTTCAACTCGTGTGGTCTCAAAGTCGACCGAGTAGCGCCGGGTCTAAAAGGTGACCATCAGATCAAAAATGCGGCGTTGGCCTTGAAAACGGTCGCGATTCTCAAAAAGAATGGATGGAAGCTGTCCAAAAAAGCGATAGCTATTGGCATGGGTGCGGCTGCTTTTTCGGGACGGTTTCAGGAACTGAAGTTGCGCAACAAGCCGCTCCACATTCTCGATGTCTGTCACAATGCACCCGGTGTGGAGGCCATGGTCTTGAGCTTAGAGACTCATTATCCGAACCGGAAAATCCGCGTCCTGACCGGGTTTGTGCGACTCAAGCAACATCAGCAGATGCTCGACAGCCTCAAACGCGTGGCCGAGTTTGTCGCAATTGTACCGCTCAAAACCGGCCGCTCGGTCGATGTAAAAGAGCTCATATCGCAGCTCGATTTCGGCTCGCTCGAACACAAAGCTTTCGGATCTCAAAAGTCAGCCTACCGACATCTCTTGAAATCCTCCGATCCTGACGATATTATAGTAGTGGCAGGATCACATTATCTGGTTGGAGAATTTCTAGAGAAGCACGGAAGCTGATGGCCCCCAAACGTTCTCGAAAAGACCAATCGTCCCGGAGGAAATCCGATGGTATGTTGCCTTCGGTTCCCCAGCCGGAGTCTATTACGACCGAGCTAGCCGACCTCCAGGAGCGCATCACGGCGTTCACCGAAACCAATCGCCAACTCAAACGGAAAATCTTCGACCTCTATACCATCTTCGAGATCAGCCGCAATTTCAACTCTGTGCTCGAGTATCAGACATTACTGGATACGTTTATTCTAACCTCACTGGCCCAGGTCGGTGCGACCAAAGCTGCGATCTTTCTGCCCAAGGAAGGCGACCCCAAGAAGTATGTGCTGACCAAGAAGCGCGGCTCCGGCGGCTTCCCCGACAAGCGACGGTTCTTCAAGTACGGTTCGAAGCTGATGGAGTACATCACCAAGCTCAATCGTCCTGTGCTGATCAGCGAGGTTCTGGGCAAGCTCACTCGCCAGGGCGAACAGTCAATTCTGAACTGCTTTCAACACGGTCTGTTGGTGCCGCTGATCTATCAGACTCGCCTTTCGGGTGTCTTCATTCTAAGCGACAAGCTATCCGGTCGTGACTTCGAAATGGACGATATCGAGTTCCTTTCGGTACTGGCCAGCCAGATCTCAGTCGCAATCGAGAACACCCGTCTCTACGAGTCAGAGCGCGAGGCTACCGACCAGTTACGCTCGGCCCAGGACCAACTGCTACACACGGAGCGACTGGCCGCACTGGGCGAGATGTCGGCCAAGGTTGCCCACGAGATCAATAACCCGCTGGGTATTATCAAGAACTACCTGCAGCTCATCAAGCGGGCCGTGGGGAGGAACATCGAAGCTACCAACTATGCCGATGTGGTCGGCCAGGAGATCGATCGTATCGCAGGGATCGTACGCGAGCTGTTGGACTTCCACCGTCCGCGAGGTCTGAGTTTTGAAGCTACCAGTTTGCCTGAGATTGTGCAGGGAGTTCTCCTGTTGATGGAACGCAAAATCGATGCTCGGTCGATCGAAGTCTGCACTCAGTTCCCCGACGATTGTCCGAAAGTGATGGCCTCGAAGGATGGTCTGAAACAAGTCTGTATTAACATCATCATCAACGCTTGCGATGCCATGGCCAAGGGCGGCAAGCTGGGCATTCTGATCGAAAACCTTCAGGATAAACTCAAGCTGGTCTTTTGTGACACCGGTCCCGGAATCGAGCCTGAACGGATTCCCCGGATTTTCGAGCCGTTTTACACCACCAAGGAGCCGGGAAAAGGCACCGGGTTGGGACTCTCGGTCTGTTATGGTATCATAAAAAAGCACGGTGGGTCGATAAGCTATCAAAACACCGATGAAGGTGGATGTTTCACCATTGAGCTTCCCTTTAAGCAAGGATCGCTATGAACGCGCCTGAAGTTGCCGCGGAAAAAATCATTATTGTCGACGACGAACAACGGATGTGTGAGTCGCTAACGGCCCTTCTCACCGGGGACGGTTACTCCGTCGAATCCTATCGAGAGGCCCAGGGAGCGGCCGAGGCTATCCGCCGCGGCAAGGTCGATCTGGTAATTACCGATATCAAGATGCCCGAACTGTCGGGGCTGGATCTTCTGAGAATCGTCAAAGAGGTTGACGAAGAGATCCCCGTTATCCTGATGACCGGCTACGCCTCGCTCGATACTGCCATCGAAGCGGTGGGAATCGGGGCATACGACTATCTCATGAAGCCGATCGAGTTCACTTATCTCGAAATGGCCGTCCGTCGCGCTCTGGAAAAGCGCAAGTCAGCTCTTGAACGGCGCCAACTTTTGGAACGACTCAAGATCGCCACTCTCCTTCAAGAGCGCCGCATCAACGAACTAAATGCTCTCTACGAGGCGGGCAAGTCTATCGGTTCGGCTGCCAACCTCAGCGAACTGTTGCGGCAGATCGTTACCCTGGCATCCTCCGTGACCGAAGCGCAGGTGGGATCGATTATGCTTTTCGACGAAGATCAGCAGACGTTGCGAATTGCTGCCGCCATCGGTCTCGACCCCGAGATCGTCGACAAGGCTCAGGTTTCGGTGGGTGAGTCGATTGCCGGCTATGTCGCCAAGAGCGGCGAGTCGCTGATCGTTTCTGACGTCGAGAAAGACGATCGTTTCAAGCGTATTAATCAGGAAAAGTACGGTGCTGCATCGTTGCTTTGCGCACCCTTGCTTATCAAGGGCAAGGTTATTGGTGTGATTAACATGGCCAACAAGGAAGGCGGCAACGAGTTCAACGACAACGATCTCAAACTGCTGACAACGTTTGCGGCTCAAGCCGCAGTCGCCGTTGACGACGCTGCGCAGTTTGAGAAGAACCGTCGGCGCCTGACAGAGTTCGAGATACTACATGAGATTTCAGCAGAACTGAATCAGATCAAGTCGGTCAATCAGTTCCGCGCCGTTTTGGTCGAGAAGCTCAAACGAGTCTTTCCCGTCGACTTCTCGCTCTGGTTCAACTGGGAAGCAGGAAGTCACTGCCTGGTCCTCGGAGGCGCATCGGGGACCTCCGATATTCCGCTCACCGACTCGGGTGGCATCGATCTGGGAAAGATCATGAAGGACAAAATCTCCCTGGCCGAAATCGACGAAGAGACTACCGATTTCGGATCAGTGCAGCAACTCTCCAAAGTGCTTCTGCCCAAACTGGAGGAGAACGAGACCTTCCCAACGCCCAAGGGGGCCTTCATGGCGGTACCGATCGTCAAGTACGGCGAGTTGGCGCACGTGATGTGTCTCGGAGCAGAGAGCGCCAAGCCGTATACCTTCGATGATATCTCGCTGGCCCGGCTGGTGATTTCTCAGGCGGCCCTGTTGTTCGAGAAGGAATCCTCGCTGCTCAACGCAACCCGTTTACTCACCATGGGCAATATGATCTCCGAAATCTCACACGACCTTCGTCGCCCGCTTACTTCGATCAAGGGTGGCCTTCAGGTACTCCGACAGAAGTGGCCGGAGATTCTCGAATCCGAGTTCATGCAGATGGTCGAGGACGAAATACACCGTGCCAACGAACTGGTACGGGAGCTGGTCGATTTCTCCAATCCCAATAAGTATGCGACCGAGAAGATCGATTTAAGATCGCATGTGAAACGGGCCACAGAGCTGATCGGCCCCGATCTTCGGCGAACCAATGTCGACCTGGAGCTTGAGTTTGAGCCGGTGAACTGGGAGATAATCATCAACAAAAACCAGGTAATGGAAGCGTTGCTGAACTTGCTGATGAACGCCCTGGATGCGATGCCCGAAGGAGGCAAGCTTTCAATCATGGGTATGGTAGAGCAGCCGGCTCATAAAAAGACAGACTATCTGGCGTTGAAGATATCCGATACGGGCATGGGGATCAAGAAGGAGCACCTTTCGCGCATATTCGACCGCTATTACACTACCAAGGATTCCGGAACCGGACTCGGGTTGGCCGTAGTAGAGCGCATTATTTCGGCGCACTCGGGCACTCTGAATGTAGAATCGGTTGAAGGCGAAGGGACCACCTTCACACTCTATTTCCCGTTCCCGAGCCTGTAGTGCAGCCAAAATGCAATGCGAACGCAGGAACATTGCATGCTTGCATCGCATTGCGTTAAATGAGCAAATTGTGAAAGATTTGGCCTTGATTATTAGTGATTAATGCCGATAAATTAGTATCAAGATGACCAACTCCGCGACCAAAAGCAAAACCAAGGTAAAAATCCTTGTAATCGACGACGATCCCAAAGTGACGTGGATACTTAGCGAAGGGCTGTCGTCAAAGTTTGAGTTCATTTCCGCCCGCGACGGTGTCGAGGGAATCCAGATGGTTTCGACCGAGAAACCGGATCTGATACTTCTGGATATCAAGATGCCGGGCATGAGCGGTCTGGAAGTGCTGGAGAAGCTCAACAAGGCCGATTCCCGCCCCGATGTTATCATGGTCTCCGGCCACGGCGATACTCAGTATGTCGTCGACTCGATCAAACTCGGTGCTGCTGAGTTCGTCAACAAACCGTTCGATGTCCAGGAGATCGAAATCCACATCAACGGCGTCCTGGAGCGGTCATCGCTCAAACGTGAAGTCAAAGAGCTACGGACGGAGTTGGAGTCCCGCACCGACGCCTACACCGGGTTTATTGGCGACTCGGAACCGATGCTCAAGGTGAAACAGATTATCGAGCAGGTGGCTGATTCCGAACTGACGGTTCTGATTCGTGGCGAATCAGGTACCGGTAAAGAGATCGCCGCGCGGTCTTTGCATCAGCTATCGAATCGTTCCTCACGCCCGTTTGTCAAAGTGAACTGTGCCGCCATTCCGCGGGATCTGCTCGAGGCGGAGCTGTTTGGCTACGAAAAGGGCGCTTTCACCGGCGCACACAAGACCAAGCAAGGCCGGTTTGAGGTTGCCGACAAGGGAACGATATTTCTCGACGAAATCGGCGATATGCCGCTTGAACTGCAATCGAAGCTGCTGCAAGTCCTCGAGCAACAGGAGTTCGTGCGGGTCGGCGGGATCCAGAATATTCACGTCGATGTCCGGATCATTTGTGCCACCAACCGAAATCTTGAATCCGGCATCCAAAACCAGACATTCCGCGACGACCTGTTCTATCGCTTGAACGAAATCACTCTGCTTCTCCCGCCGCTTCGTCAGCGGGGTGGCGATGTTACGCTCCTGGTCAATCACTTCATCTCGAAATACAGCGCTCTCTACAACAAGGAGTTCCCGACTCTCTCTCCCGAAACCTCAGCTATGCTTCAGAGCTTCAATTGGCCGGGCAACGTCCGCCAGCTGGAGAATATGATAAAGCAGGTCGTGGTCCGCGGCGATGAGAGCATCGTGGGCGATCTGATTGCCACCGCCGGCAAGCAGGTTGTAGCCGAGGCAGGCCAGTCTGCCACGGCGCCGATAACACAATCGGAAGTTGTGGTCGAAACGGAACCGATTGATTCCTATTCCCTGAAAGCACGAATCGGTAAGATCGTCGCTCAGGAAGAGAAGAAGCTGATCAAGGAAGTCCTGACCAAGACCAATTGGAACCGCCGTCGAGCGGCCGAAATGCTCGAGATTTCTTACCGCTCGCTTCTCTACAAGATCAAAGACTACAACCTCAACACGATTCAGTAGTCACTCTCGACTCCCGTCCTAACAATACCTCCTTTGATATGTGATGTGCATTTTTTGCGCAACCTGCTGCATTGGCAGGCAGGGCCACTGAACTCAGAATACCGCAAGATACCTATTAATACGGTTTGAGGGCTGTTGCGTACCAGTATCTTAACAATCTCGGAACTCTCGAGAGGGCTGAGATTCTCGGAAATGTTTTCCAGACCCAACAGAACCAGCGGGGTGGGAATGGAGTTTGCTGTTCATCCTCTGAACAACTGGGTAAAGGTCAGCTATGTTGGAAGCAGAAACTAATGCTGAAATGGGTGGAGCTCATGATGAGCCTTTCATTCAGCGAATCGAAATGGAACTAAGACGAGCCGAAAGGTATCGTATCTTCGTCTCGCTTGTCGTTCTCGATCTGGACTTCCTCCGATCGCAGGAAGGGGATAACGGGGGTAGCCTGATGGACGGTATCGTCGATCTGGTAGCCACCAATATCCGTGTGATTGATCTCTTTGCGGTCGTTGGCGCCAGCAAGGTCGCAGTTCTTATGCCCGAGACTCAGCGTCAGGGTGCCGAGGCAGCGGCCAAACGCTTGACCACCCTAATTGGATCCGAAATCGAGACCCAGACCAAACAAGCATTGGAGAAGATGATTCCCCTGGAAATGGCGTCATATCCCGATGCTGCCGGTGCTCGCTCGATAAAGGAGATCCTCTCCGATCTTTCGGAAGGAGCTTCTCTGAACTAGTCGACCCCTGTTTTTTTTGTACTTCCCTTGTAAAAGGCCGTCATGCCCCTCGGACGGCCTTTTCGTTTGCCCTCGAAGATACCCTTCAGCGCAAATCGGTTGGAGAAACCGACTTATTGGCTTATATTGGGCCTGTCCCTACCACCTCAACAGATGGACGATGAACTCTGTCGCCACCGAAATCCAAGCCACGTGAGGTTGCTATGCGCCGACTTGCTATCTGTGTGTTAATCATTGTGATCAGTTTGGGCCTGTTTGGGTCCGCCCAGGCTTTCGATCGACCCAAAGTCATCTACGACATGCCCGAGGATGAGATTATCCGGCTGTTTGGTACCAATCCCATGGATGAGCTCACTCGCTCCGAAAAGCAAAACCTGAGACAGACCGAGCGGTTCGAAGAGGACACGGTCAAGGTGCTGGCTATTCTGATTGAATGGTTTAATCGTCCGGCTACCTACTCGGCCGAGACTATGGACAGTCTTATGTTCTCTCGCGGCGTCTTTGCCCAGGGATCAGTAGCTGACTTCTATCAGGAAGTATCTTACGGCAAGGTCGTGATCGAGGGCGAGGTAACCGCCTGGCACGATGCCGGCTTTTATAATCCGAATGACTATTGGCAGCAGTTCAACCAGGCGCTGGTGGACCTGGATCCCATCATCGACTACTCCGAGTTTGATGGTGACGGCGACGGGTTTGTCGACGCTATTACGTTTATCCGCTCCGGAACCGGTGAGGAAGACACCCACGACCCGAACGACATCTGGTCTTTCGCCATTAGTTACGGCAGCGGTGGCGCCGGTCCGTTCGACGGAGTATATATCAACAAGTGGAACACCTCGCCAGAACTTCGCCCGCTTCCTTCGGATATCTACCCCTGTTTCTCGTCCGGAATCGACACCCTGAACACAATCAGTGTGTACTCTCACGAGCTCGGCCACAACCTGGGACTGCCAGACCTGTATGACTACGACGCCAAGCTCGACACCATGACGTGGCGCACCTGGGGCGATGACAACGACCACCCGATGGTCAACTGGTGCATTATGGCCTACGGAGGCTACATGATGATGCACACCGGCAAACCGCCGAAACATTTCTCGGGCTGGTGTCGCAAAGAACTCGGTTGGCTGGATCCGATCGTACTGGAGGACTTCGATGGCAACATCATGCTCAAGGCGATCGAGTCACACTCCGACAGCTCCCTATATCAGCTGACGATCGATGCGGAAGAGGGTGAGTATTTCTTGCTCGAGTATCGCGATCCGCATCATCCGGGGCAGTTCGGTCATCTCGACGGAGACTACAGTGTTTGGTTCTGTGATTTCATGGACTATGGTGCTGACACCCTCGACCGTGGCCTGCAAATCACGCACGTCCATGACTCGCTTACCACTGACCCCAGAATCAACTACGGAACTCCCGATTATCCTCACTACACGGTGGCTATCGAAGATGCCGGCCATAATCCTTCCATGGATCACACCAACAATCCGAGTGGCAATGTAGAGGATCAGGCCAACTGGTGGTGGCCGTTCGAAACTCGTGTCGGCGCTCTTTGGTCGGACGACGTGGCCGGGCAAGAGGAGTTCTCCCCGACTTCTTACCCCAACTCTGACGGCTACGGTGGCCCTTCGGGAATTACGGTGCGAGTAGATTCGATAGTTGGTGATCGGCTCTACGCGTACGTGTACAACCCGAATATCTTCGATGCCGATCAGGACGGTGTCGCGGACGCTGTTGACAACTGTGTTGGAGTGTCCAATCCGTCGCAAGCCGATGGTGATCTGGATGGCCGCGGCGACGAATGCGACAACTGCCCGACCTTGGCCAACAGTGATCAGGCCGACGGCGACAGTGACAATGTTGGTGATATCTGTGACAACTGCGGTGCTGTGGCCAATACCGATCAGGCTGACGGCGACAGTGACAGCGTCGGTGACGTCTGCGACAACTGCCCCGAAGATGCCAATCCCAACCAGGAGGACGGTGACTCGGATCTCCTGGGTGACCTCTGCGACAATTGTCCGGCCGATTACAATCCGGGACAGGAAGATGCAGACCTTGACGGTATTGGAGATCCTTGCGATGCTGTTTGTTGCCAGATTATGGGAGATATCGACAACTCGGGTGGCCCGCCGGATATCGCTGATCTGGTCTATTTGGTGGCCTGGATGTTTAACAGCGGACCTCCGCTCCCGTGCGAAGGTCAGGGGGATGTTAACGGAACCGGTGACGTTCCCGATATCGCCGACGTTGTTTATCTCGTGGCCTACATGTTTGACAGCGGACCTGCGCTGTCCCCTTGCCAGTAATGAACTGAGTATGAACCCGTTTCCGGCTGCTGCTTCGAGCGGCGGCCGGACGGTCATATTGGCTTGTTAATTCGACGATTCGGGCTATATTTCCGGTATAGTCTCTCAGCACCTTACTCTATAGGTCCTATCAACCCATGAGGGAAACCATGAGAATCCTTACCGTCTTCTGCCTGGGCTTGGCTCTGGCATCGCTGGCTCTGGCTGATCCGCCAATTCCCACCAATCACCAGATTTCGACCCCTTCGCCCCAACTTCAGAATGAGGAGCAGATTTGGGTCTGTCCGACTGACAGCTTGATTGTCATAGCCAACTGGCGCGATTTCCGTCTTGGCTATCGCCAGGTGGGCATCGGCCGTTCAACCGACGGCGGCGATACCTGGACCGACTCCCTACTGGCGGTTTCGGAACAAGTATTCCTGCAGCAGTCCGACCCGACCATGACGGTCGATCGCGACGGCAACTTCTACATGAGCGTGCTCGACTATCAGCCCAGTGCCACGACCATCTGGGACTCCTCGTACATTTCTTTCCATGTCTCCACCGACAAGGGAGTCTCCTGGAACGGCCCTTACACGCACCAGCCTACGACCGGTCCATACTTCGAGGATAAGCAGTTTATCACCGCCGATCGGACGGCCGGGCCTCATTCAGGAAATGTCTATATGGCCTGGGCTCGTTTTCCCAACCCCAACCGAATCATGTTCGTGCGCTCCACCGACGGCGCCCAGACCTTCAGCGACACCGTCGTGGTCGGCCCCAACGTCAACGGCGAGCCGTGTGGCTGGGGAACTCTCGATGCCGGCCAGTTTGCCTGCCCGGCGGTGGGAAGTGATGGTTCGGTCTACGTGATGTGGATTGGCGGCATTCTAGATACCATCGAGTGCAACTACTACTCCGGGCTCAAAATGGTCAAGTCGACCGATGGCGGCCAGACTTTTACGGAGCCGCAGTTTATCCGCAGCACCTTCGGCAACTGGTCCACTATTGAGGGTGACGTCAATGTCTACAACCAGCCCTCGGTGACCGGCGATATCACCGGCGGACCGTATGATGGCAATCTGTACATTGCGTACGCCTCCGTGGATACTCTCAACCAGACCAACTGGGACTACAATATCGAGTTCATCAAATCCTCCGATGGGGGAGAGAACTGGACCGAACCGATATTCATCAACGATGATCTCACCGGACCGACCGCCTGGGCCGATCAGTTTCACCCCTGGTTGTTCTGCGATGACGAGACCGGGACCCTGTCGTGCATCTGGTACGACCAGCGCACTGACCCTACTCCGTATATGTTCGATGTGTTCGTCTCGTACTCTTACGACGGCGGCGACAGCTGGACGACCAGCCATCGCATTTCGGAAGTGTCAATCAATCCCGACCAGTTGAAGAAGTTCGTGCCGGAGAAACCCGAATGGAACGATCCTCGTTATGAGCCAACCACTGCCCAGAAACCGCGGGCAGGGAAAATCGCCGAGTACATTGGAATCACCGCGTTCAAAGATCATGTCAACGCGGTATGGACCGACTCCCGCAACGGCAACCAGGATGTCTACGGCGCCAACTGGGTCATCCCGTTCATGAAGCCACGGCTGGTGGCACCGGCCGACAACGACACCCTCGGGTCGGGTAACATGCTCTTGAGCTGGGCCCATGCCTGGAAGGTGGGAGAGGTTAGTTATCGAGTGGAAATCGCCACCGATGCCGGTTTCAGTAATATCGTGTTTTCTCAGACTCCCACCAACAACCAGCAGTTTGCCTCGGTGCCGGATATCACCCCCGGAACGGAGTACTTCTGGCGGGCCAAAGCGTTCAGGACCTTGGTAGGTGATTCCTCGGACTACTCCGATGTATTCAGCTTTGTCATGGGTGAGCCGCAGTGTTTCTCCAACACCGATATCAACAACGACGGCCTGACACTTACCGTAGCCGACTTAGTCTACCTGATCGACTTTGTCAACGGACTTGGTCCGGCCCCCGACTCGATGCACTCGGCCGATTTGAACGGCGATTGCAGGATCGATCAGCTCGATATCGAAGTCTTCGAGGAGTATTTCGCTATCGGCCTCGGTGCGTTCTCGGAGTTCCCGGTTCCTACCTGCTGCGATCCCGATACCGTTCGAGGGGCTTGTTGCTTTATCGACACCTGCCATGTTCGCCATCCCAACAACTGTGAAGTCATAATGGGCTACGGTTATCAGGGCGACGGTACCTTCTGTTACACCGACGGCGATCTCTGCGATTGCTGCGAAATCCGCGGCGACATTAACGATTCGGGCTCGCTCCCGGATATCGCTGACGTCGTCTATCTGGTCTCCTATATGTTCCAGGGAGGTCCCGAGCCACCTTGTTTGATGGAGGCCGACACCGACGGTGACGGAGAGCCGGCGACTATTGCCGATCTGGTACGAATGGTTGATTTCATGTTCAACTTCGGCGATCCCATCGTCCCTTGCCCATGACGCGGTGAGAATCTATAACTACGCGCCGTCGGCCCACAGGTCGGCGGCGTTCTTTTTGTGCCGGATAGACGCTTCACAGGGAACTGTCGGCCGGTTCTGAACATATAAACTTATTCAGCGCCTCTGAAATGCTAAGCTGGAGTGGCGCTATGGGTTGGAAGTGGCTAACCGGGTTGACATACCAGAGTCTCGTGACTATTTTGGCCGGTGCCTTCTGTATCAGCGGAAGACTAATTCAATTGTTAATCAGCTTTCTTAAGTATGTGAGGTTTGATTAATGGAGACTGCCTCTAACGGTGCTATGATTGAGGCCCGCGGATTGAGCAAGTATTACGGCTCTTTCGTAGCAATCAAAGACATCTCATTTTCTATTCCAAAGGGACAGATTGTTGCTTTCCTGGGACCCAACGGCGCGGGGAAATCGACAACCATGCGAATCCTATCCGGGTATCTTGCCGCCAGTGAAGGAAGCGCTTCCATAGCTGGACTCGATGTCTATGCCGATAGGTTGCAGGCGGCAGGGAAGCTCGGCTATTTACCCGAGAACGGCCCCCTTTACGACGAGATGACACCCCTTGAGCTGCTTCAGTTCTTTGGCGAGGCTCGTGACCTGGGAGATCGACTGGAGGATCGCATCGGCGAAGTGAAGCAGATCTGCGCCTTGCAGCAGGTTCTCGACAAGCCGATCGGCAAACTGTCGCGTGGCTATCGCCAACGCGTTGGCCTTGCTCAGGCCTTGTTGCACGATCCTGAGGTACTGATAATGGACGAACCGACTTCCGGTCTCGATCCCAATCAGATTAGAGATTTCCGAACCAATATCAGCCAGCTAGGCCAATCAAAGACGATCCTCATTTCGACTCACATTTTGCAGGAAGTCGAAGCGATTGCCCAACGCGTGCTCTTTGTCCACGAAGGGAGGCTTGTGTTTGACGGTCCACCCGCCGAACTTGCTAAGACCGGTGGCCTGGAAGAAGCCTTCTACAACCTGACCGAGTACGGCCGTGGCAAAGAGTCGGCACCGTCTCACGCTTCGTCCGAGGGAGAGGAGGCTGACAATGAGACTGAATAGGAACCTGATTCTCAGCCTGGCGCGTCGTGATCTTCGATCCTACTTCAGCAATCCTTCGGGGTACGTGTTCGTCACCCTGTTCATCTTCCTCAGCGCCGCCGCCGGGTTCTGGCAGCAACGGTTCTTCGCCAACAACCTGGCCAATCTGGATCAACTAAACGCAATCTTTCCGCTCCTTCTTATACTCTTCGTACCGGCCCTTACTATGGGCGTCTGGGCGGACGAGCGGAAACGGGGCACCGATGAACTCCTGCTTACTTTGCCCGCCACCGATCTGGAAATCGTGCTGGGCAAATACCTTTCGGCCCTGGGAGTCTATACGGTATCTCTGCTTCTATCGCTGAGTCATGTCCTGGTTTTGTTCTGGCTGGGAAGTCCGGATATCGGGCTGATGTTTGCCAATTACGTCGGCTACTGGCTGATTGGTGCGGCTCTGATTGCTGTCGGTATGCTCGGCTCGCTGCTGACCACCAACGTGGCTGTCGGATTCATTCTTGGAGCGGTGTTTTCTTCCGCGTTTATCTTCATCAACTCCAATCAGTGGGTCGTGAGCGATTGGCTGCAGACCCTCCTTGCACCCCTGGCCGTCTGGGACTACTTCAACGACTTCGCTCGCGGTGTTTTGAGCTTCGGCGGTATCCTCTACTTCTGTTCCATCGCCCTGGTCATGCTGTATCTCAACGTCGTTCTACTGAGCCGACGTCACTGGCCGGTTCAGGCGGGCGGCTACGCGTTCTGGATCCACCATCTGGTGCGGGCGGTGGCGATACTGATCGCGGTGATTAGTCTCAACTCGCTCCTCGGCCGACCGAGTCTACGAGTTGATACCACGGCAGAACAGCTGCACTCACTTTCCAGCTCCAGCGAAGATCTCCTGGAGTCTCTTCCGGATGATCGCCCGGTGCTGGTCGAGGCGTTTGTAAGCAACGAAGTTCCTCAGATGCTGGTCGAGACACGGGCCAATCTCGTTAGCAAACTTACCGAGATATCGGCAGCGGCCGGAGACAATGTGCAGGTGATCATTCGTGACACCGAGCCGTTTTCCGATGAAGCCCGCGACGCACGCGAGAAGTTTGGAATCCTTCCAAGACAGGCAACAACTTCGGCTGCCGGACGCTCGACTCCGGCGCATACTTTCCTCGGTGTCGCCTTTACCAGCGGCGTCAATCAGGAAGTGATCCCGTTCTTCGATCGCGGACTGCCGGTGGAGTACGAGTTGATCCGCTCGATCCGGGTGGCGGCACGATCGGAAAGGAAGAAGATCGGAATCCTTGATACAAAGGCGAAATTCTACGGTGGTTTCAACTTCCAGACCATGTCAAGCGACCCTTCCTGGGAAGTTGTTGCCGAATTGAACAAGCAGTATGACGTGGTTCAGGTGACTGCCGATGAGCCGATCACTGAGGAACTTGACGGGCTCCTGGTGGCACTACCGTCGGCTCTCACTCAGCCCCAAATGGACAACCTGAAGGCGTATATTCTCGCGGGCAATCCGACGATGCTTTTGGTCGATCCCCTGCCGGTCGTGAATATCATGCTGTCGCCGGTTCTTCCGGCCAACACCAACGCCAATCCCTTCCAGCAGCAACAGCAGACGGAACCGGAAAAAGGCAATATCGCCGAGCTGATGAACGCCATCGGGGTTCAATGGAACACGGCGTCGATTTGCTGGGACACTCACAATCCTCATCCGGACCTGGCGTCGATACAGCCTGAAATCATCTTTGTGGCGGCCAGCAACGAGACCACCGAGGCCTTCAGCTCCATAAATCCGGCTACCGCTGGTTTGCAGGAGTTGGTCATGCTCTATCCGGGGATTCTGTCGAAAAGCATCAGCTCGCCGTTCGAATTCGAGGATCTTCTTCGGACCGGCCGTGTCTCCGGTCAGCTTCACTGGCAGAATCTGGTCCAGAGGGGCATGTTCGGGATGGGGATGACTCTTAATCGAAATCCACGACGACTGCCGTCCGGCGAAACTTACACTGTGGCAGCGCGTGTCTATGGCAACACTCCGGGTGCCGGTCCGGATGGGGCGCAGCCGGCATCGGTAAACGTGACCGTGATTGCCGACATTGACTTTATCTCCGAGCAGTTCTTCCAGATACGGCGTCAAGGCATGAAGGCGCTGGATCTTGACAACATCAACTTCTTCCTCAATGCTATGGACCAGCTAGTTGGCGACGATTCCTTCGTTGAGCTGCGCAAGAAGCGGGTCAAGCATCGCCGCCTCGAAACGGTTGAAGCTCAGACCAGGGAGTTTATCGAGCGGAGAATGGCCGAAGAGAAGGAGGCTGAGTCCGAAGCCCAGGAAGCTCTGACCGAAGCTCAGGGACGTCTCAACGAAAAGGTCAATGCCGTTCGCCAGCGCACCGACCTGGATCAGCAGGCTAAGCAGATCATGGCCCAAAATCTTCAGGAGGCGGAGAACCGCCGATTCGAGGTCCTTGAGGCCAACATCGAGATGCGCAAACAGGCCAAGATCCAGGCCAGTAACGAGAACATGCAGGCATCGATTCGCTCGATCCAAACACGAATCAAGACGCTGGCTGTACTCCTACCGCCGATTCCGGTCTTTGTCTGGGGGGTACTGATTTTCATGAAGCGACGAAAGCGTGAACGCGAAGGCACCCTCGCTGCCAGAAGGATAGGGAGGTAAGTCATGGATCATACCAAGAAGACAATCACGTACGTGGCTATTGCCGCCGGACTGGCCCTGATCGCCTGGCTGATGGCGCCCTCACGCATAACCCCCGAAGCCTTCCTGGATCAGGGTGAGGAATTCTATCCCGATTTCACCGATCCCAACGAGGCGACTACGCTGGAAGTGATCGACTACGATGAGGCTACGGCGACGGCTAATCCGTTCAAAGTGGAATCAAGGAACGGTCTGTGGACTATACCTTCGCATCACAGCTATCCGGCCGACGGCAAGACTCGTCTGGCCCAGACCGCGGCAGCTGTGATTGGCATCAAGAAGGATGAGTTCCGGAGCGACAATCAACTCGATCATGAGACCTTCGGAGTGCTCGATCCTCTCGACGCTGCCGGTGGCCTGACGGGGCGGGGACGCAGGGTAACTCTCAAGAAGGACGAGGCGGTCCTGGCCGACTTCATCATCGGCAATGCCATCCCCGAAAGGCAGGGATTCCACTATGTCCGGGTACCCGGACAAAACCGTGTCTATGCCTGTCGCATGAACATCGAGATCTCGACCCGTTTCGAGGATTGGATCGAAACCGACCTTCTCGAACTGGAGAAGCATCGGCTCCAGCAGGTGGTTCTTAAAGATTACTCGATCAACGAGCGGACTCGTTCGGTTGAGCAGCGTGATGTGATCACTGTTACCGGCTCCAACTACGAGTGGGATCTTGACAAAACCCCTTCGGGCCAGATGCTCGACTCGACCAAATTCCAGGATTTGCTGGCGACGCTGGATGCCCTCAACATTGTGGGTGTTCGTCCCAAGCCGGAAGGGTTGAGTACCAGTCTGAAGAGAGATCCGTCCGATCAGCAGATCTCCCAGTCCGACGCCATGAATCTCCAGCGTAAGGGATTTTACTTCTCCCGCGAGGGCAACCTTCTGTCCAACGAAGGCGAACTACAGTGCTTCACTAACGAAGGTATCCGCTATACGCTCCGCTTTGGTGAAGTCGTCTATGGCAGTGGAGAAGCCGTCACTGCCGGGGGAGATCAGGGGCAGCAGTCCGGTCCGGCCGAGAATCGTTACCTCTTCGTGACGGCGGCTTTCGATCCCAGCTCGATTCCGGAACCGCCCGGTCCGACCAACAAGGACTTCATGAACAAGCCGGATTCCCTGTTCACCGAAGAGGACCGAAAGAACAAGGATCTCAACTCCAGGCACAATCGCTGGGAGCAGAAGATGGCCAGCGGAGAGAAACGTGTTGAAGAGCTGAACAATCGTTTTGCCGACTGGTATTACGTTATTTCTTCCGAGAGTTTCGACAAGCTTCATCTCAGCCGTCGGGACTTGTTGACCAGCAAGTAGTTTTCCGTGTGACACAGGCAGGCGTAAACGGGATCCCCGGTTGGGGATCCCGTTTTTTGGTGCCCGATAGTCTCTGCCGGCCGGGAGACGAATCTGCAGGCCAGGGAGTGAGATGTCGATAAATCTAGTACACGTTTTAAGGGGGTAGCTATGAAAGATTCCAGATCATTTCGTCGACACGATGCATCTCTATACGCCGAAGTCTATGACTCTCAAACCGGTGACTACCTTGGCCGGGTCGAAAATGTCTCGGTTAGTGGACTGAGAATCCGCGGGGGTACGCCCCTTGAGGCCGGCACAACCTGTGAACTCGGCTTCTCCTGTCCCGAGAGCGACGAGCGATCTCCCTACCGAGTCAATCAGGTGCGTGGAGTGATTGCCTGGTGCGATACCGCCGGCGAGGAGTTTTCGGACAGCCATTTCGAGACCGGGGTCAGTTTGCTCGAGTCTGTCGAACAGGGCAACAGGCTGGTGAATATGCTGTGCTAGCGCGACTCCGAGTCGCCCATTTACTCCAAAGATCACGGGGAAACAAGGCCTGTTTGGTGTTCGAAACCAGACAGGTCTTGACGTATTTTGCACTAATCTCTATATTGGTAGACAACCGCCTTATTTACTTTAGGTCGGTAGTGGACTTGACAGTTCCGGCGACGCCATGCCCACCCGCGCCGGCAGGAGTCCACAGAAGCCGAGTGTGACAGAGAGAAATTCGACATCAACAGGAATCCACAGAGATGCGCACCTGCATCCCGATTGATACCACGCAGAGAGAAGTGCCAACCAGTGATTGATTGGCAGAAGGAGGATTTGATGAACCTTTGGAAAAGGTCAACACCGTTCGTTATTATCGCTTGTTTGCTGTTGTTTGCCGCTACGGTAACCGCAGACTCGCGCGCCCTTTCAGCGACTTGTGTCTACAACGCGGATTTGGGTCAGATTGAGTACTCCGTCACCGGTGGTCTCGGTGGCGCCACTTACACGGCTCACATGACCGCCAACGGCTGTGTCGATCTCACCGGTGCTCCTCCGGATCTTAGCGGACCTGCCGATGCGCAGGTGGTGGGTGTAACCTGCACCTCTTCGTCCTCCACCGGCTCGATTTATGTCGAGATCTGCGAAGGCCCGATTTGCTTCGAGTCCTTCAACCTCAGATTCGCCTGCAACGATGTCTGTGAAATCATTCCGTTGCAGGGTGCCGTACCCTCTACCGGTCCTCTTGGCCTGGCCATCCTGATCCTGACCCTCATTGGCGCCGGACTCGTCCTGACCCAGCGTCGCACCGCCTAAGACTCGATTGTTAATTTTGCATTAAGGGAAGCTATCTAGCTTCCCTTTTTGTGTATACTAGGCATACTTGTGGGGACCGGAAGATACCCGGTTTCGAGACGACCGAAGTGTCTGTAGAAGTATGGCTCAGGAGGATCGCGCGATGTTCAATAGATTGGCTCTAATAGTTTTGGCCCTCATACTTTTTGGGGTATCGTCGGTGTTGGCTGACGAGGAATGGCCCGAGATCAAGAAGGCGATTATCACCATTGAGACCCTCGATTCAGAGACGGCCGACTGCCAACCTGAACAGGCAGCTGCTATTGGTGGGATCCTGGTCGAGGCCTTCGCTACTTCTGATCTCTTCCTCGGAATAGATGGTATCCCGAACGATGGAAAGGTGCGATCTGACTTGCTCCTTTCTGGGTCGGTCACGAAATTCCAGCCCGAACTGGCAGGGACCGTCCAGGGCGGAAGTGATGCCCTGATCGGCCTCTATTTGCAGCTCAGCGAGGCCCGCACCAACCGCGTTATCAAACGATTCAAGATTCACGGCGACGCTCTCTCGCTCAAGAATCGAAAGTATCCCCACTGGTCCGGTCAGGTTGAGGCCACAGGCGGTCTTGCTAGTTTTAAAGGAAAGCCGATGGAGAGTGCTCTCAGCAATCTGGCCGACAAGCTTATCTACACTTTGCGCACGATCGTCCCCAACTATACGTACATTCATGATGAAAAGGACCTGGCCGAGTGGACCGGCCAGAAGCAATCCATCAAGGCTACAAAGGTCACCGAGCCGGATCGGAAGCCCGAGGCCAAGGCCCCGGATAAGTCCGCTGATTCTACAAAGGGTGACTAGGTCCGACGCTAGGGACAGTCGGAAGGTGCTGGACCGCCGTTGAAGGCGTAGGACACCAGGAATACAAGATCACTGATATCGACCTCTGAGTCCACCGTCACATCGGCTTCTTCAAGGCACGGCGGGAACGGTCCGTCCTGGAACATCCACGACGCGATATAGACTATATCCGAGATATCGATCGACTCGGCAGCGTCACCGTCGACGTTGCCCCGTATACCGGCGCAACATGGCCCGGATTCTCCCCCAAGGAAATCCATAACTCGATCTACGAATGTCTGACGATTGTTCCATCCAACCCGCTCGTCGTCCAGATACTCATAGGGAAACGAAGTGAAAACGGTTCGTGATGAGCCTTGCCGTGTGATTCCTACCACCTCAGTTCTGCCCCAGAGTGTGAAGGCAGCCTCACCCGTGCCAACCGGTTCCACCAGTTGCATTTGGAAAGCCGGGGCGCCGGCCTGGTACAGATACTGGGTTCCATCACTCAGTGCGTTGCCATCGACGCCGCTGAACCGCGGCCAGAGGAGATGACCAGTGGGCTGAAGACCCAGGTAGTTGGTCAGGAATCCGGGATCAATCGCCTGAATATCCTGCACACCGCTGATGCTAGAGAGGTACAACCGCCCACCTGAGTCCAAGAACTCCGTCATAACGGTCACTTCAGAACCGGACAGCGCTCCCGATGTCGAATCTCCGGTCGTCCAGAATACCATCGGGTATTCTAACAAATCGGAAGAAGCCGGAACACCCTGATCATCCACTTCCCAGACTGCGAACGGCAAGCGTTTGTCGTAGACCTTTTCGGTGTAGTAGGTCTCGTAGTCTTCGCCACGGTCATCATCGACCACTAGTACCTGGGGAGCGCCGAGGTGCTTCTCGATAGGGAAGGTGAAGCTGAACTCGCCGCTTCCTGAGGAGCCCGGAAGACTGTCACACACGATTTCCAGGAAGAACGAATCGATGATCGGCTGAGCATCGGCCGCGATACTGAACTCTATCGGCTGCCACAATGAAATGGGAGTCTCCGTGAATGTCCCCGTGAGACTCACACTTGAGAGAGTGAAACTGATATCCGGATTGGAGGTCGACAGCGTCGCCCAGGCATTGTAGGCGGTGCGCATATGGTTCGCCGCAGTGCAGTAGAAGTGTACAGTCTCGCCAGGCTCCAGGATGCCATCGCCGTCGCCGCCCATGACATCGGAGAAGGAGTAAGGAGTGGCGGGGTCAAGCTCGACCCAGGGGCGCGACCATTCAATATCCAGGTCGGCATACATCAGGGAATCGGAATCAGAGATATTCCACACGCCGATCTGGGTGGTGATCCCGGCGGTTTCGCCGGTCAGGTTTGACTTCGAGTCGGGGATACTGCGATCATGGAAATTGCGTTTTCCCGATCCGCCCGGCCAGGGATCGCCGGCATCGCCGTCGTTTCCTTGTGTAAATGCCAGGTCGTCGCGGCCGTCGGCCTGCTCCATGGCGACGAGATAGCGAAGGTGGTCGATATTTACCCAGGGACCGTTCTCATCGATGTGATAGATGCACAGACCCGGGAAGGGGATACCCAGGTCGAAGCCGACCTTCTGGCGGTTCTCGACCATCCAGTACTCACCCGGCCCCGCGGCGGAGTTGCGGAGTATGTATGCCACGGGGTTGTACTCGACACAGGGGAACTCGGTTTGTGAGGTGTTCTCGGTAATCTCCACCGGAGTGAGAAAGCCCACCTGGGCCTTGCACCAGGCCACCATTTGAGCCGGTATTCGGGAGTCGCCGTTATAACTGCCACCGGCCATCAATGCCCAGTCACCCATTCCGTTGGAGGTCGAAGGGTCGTAGTCTACATCGTAGAGGTCGGGCAGGCCGATATAGTGGCCAAACTCGTGGCATACCACGCCAATCGGTGAGAGACCGTTGCGGTATTCCTCCGGATTGATATTGTACGGACTGAGTTCGACGCCGTCATAATACAAGGAAGGAGACAGGTTCGATTTGTGGGACCAAATGCCGTAAGCCCCGGTCTCGGCTCCCGGGCCCGCGTGGACGATTATCAGACCGTCACAAACCCCGTCGCCGTTGGAATCATAGTTCGAATAGTCCGCCCCGCCGATCTCTTTGGCGGCAATCGCGGCATCGCGGGCACACTCGTGGCCATGATTCAGGCCGTTGTCGTCGCCTACATAGTATTCGTAGGTCTGCGGCATTGTGTACCAGCCGAAGATGTCTCCCTGGATCAGGAAAGTACCGTAGGAGTTCTCGAGATAGTAGTCGGTCATCGATCCGGTAGGATTGTAGATGGCATCGGTTTCGCGATTGGAGAACAAGATCGAGTCGAATTGATACGCCTCACCGGCCACGGAGCCCTCGTCGTAGCCGTAGTCGGGAAAGTCCACCAGGATTGTGATCACGCGGATGGTATCGACCACTTTCTCTCCGGAGGCCAGTCGACGCATGCGTTCAACTTTGTCCAGGGGGGTACGTTTTTCCGGAGAGCTTCCACCAGCGGCTTTGAACGCCAGCCAGTCGTCTACAATCTTCTCCCAGCGGCCTTCTTCCACGAACTGCTTCACGGCTTCATCGGTAGGTGGCGCAGAAAATGTCCGCGGACCGGACATTACGGCCAGCAAGAGCGCTAACAGACTTAGGCAGAAGACGTATCTCATGAGAGTTATCCTATTAAACTGTTTCGGTCGGTGTTCGAGTTACCAACACTACGGGAGATCAACCGGCCGAGTTAATCCGTTGTCTCGGGCCCGAATATGATACGCAGACACTTTACGATAACCCAAAGATTCGATTTGTCAAGGTGTGCAGAGCCCCCAGACGGCGAAGGAAACAAACAAAGAGTTGACGATTCACCTGACGGGCGTATATCTTGTCGCTTATACGTGCAATTACGCCAATCTGATTAGAAGGGAACTATGCCATGCCAGGACCGGCAGCAAGAGTTGGTGATATGACTGCCCACGGAGGCAGCATCATGCCTCCCGGCCATGTTACCGTACTAATTGGCGGTATGCCGGCAGCCCAGATGTCGGGAATGCACGTATGTCCCATGCAGACGCCGGCGGCACCTTCTCCCATACCGCATGTCGGCGGTCCCATTACCGGTCCGGGGGTCGCCACCGTGCTTATCTGCAATATGCCGGCCATCACAGTTGGTGATATGGCCACTTGTACCGGCCCGCCCGATTCGATTATCCCCCCCGGTTGCCCAACAGTGCTTATCGGCACCAGCGGCGGCGGCGGTGGCGGCGGCGGTGGCGGTGGTGGCGGTACCGGAGGAGCCGGAAGCGCCGTCCAGGCTGAAGTCGGCGAGTCCGGAGATTCCGAGGGATCCGAAGGGGAAGATCCGGAGGAAGGCCACTATCTGGACGTCAGGGTGCTCGACAACGGGGGCAATCCCATTCCTGATCTGATGGCCCGCGTGTCCGGTCCGGGCAGCTACGACGAGTACCATCCCGTCGCGGGACGGCTCTATCTGGCCGGTCTCGAATCGGGAAGCTACGATATTGAACTCAAGGCCCTCCACAACGCCCGATGGTCGACCGCTGAAGCCGAGGTGGGCCAGGAGGTGACGCTTACGGCCGATGTCACCGGAATCGAAAATGGCACCGAAGGTTCTCTGGATGTCTACATGCGTGACATCAATCGCCCCGATGTTAAGGTCGCTGAGCTAACGGCTGAGGTCTCGGGAGGCAAGATCGAGACCACCTGGACATTCGCAGTCGACGAGAACATGCTCCAGGAGCAGGCTCGTCGGGAAGAACACGGGGGTTACTCGTGCCCAAGGTATTACTTCGTGGCCAGTGCCGACGGATGTCAGGTTCGGTCCAAGATTCTGAAGTTCAAGGACTGGATCGAGTTGAGACTGGTGGACCAGGATGGAGAGGCGGTACCCAACGCGACCTACCAGTTGATACTTCCTTCGGGCGAAGTGCGTGAAGGCACCCTCGACAACGACGGAAGGGCCCGCGAGGAGGAGATTCCACCGGGGCGCACGCGCGTTAGATATCAAGTAGACTAGTGAACCTCGACCGCTCGAACTAGGGAACTAACCGATATGTCTGGCGGAACAGCCGAAGAAAGCAGCGTAACAACTCTAGATACCGATTCCACGGCCACCTCGGGAGCGGAGACTACCCACACCATCCGTCCCGTGCCGGTTGATGTGATCGAGTTCGAAGATTCGCTATATCGAACCGGGAGCGCGGTCATGCTTCCCAAGAAGCCGATCGAGAGTGAGGAGAGTTCCGACTCGGAGGAAGAAGGGGAGCAGTACTACGCGGGAATCGACCTGGTAGCATTGCTTTTTCGCCAGTTCGAGTTCAGTCCCGAACGCAGGGCCCTCGTAACCGGTCATACCGACAGCTCGGGGACTCCCGAGTACAACTTCACCCTCTCCCGGAGACGAGCCCGCGGCATTCTGTATCTCGTACAAGGATTTGACGAGGACTGGGCGCGTAACTGTTTCGAAGCCCACACCGTAGGCTGCTGCAAGGAAATCCTCAAGTACGTCCACGCCGGTCGCCGCTGGCCCTGTAATCCGGGTGAGATCAACAACACCGGCAATCGAGATTTCGAACGTGCAACCGAGAGTTTCGTCAACAGCTACAACAGCGAGTACGCTCGCCCCAACGATCTCGAGGAAGTCTCCAGCCACGCTATCACCGAGCTTCGTCGCGACAGCCGGCATCGCTGGCCGACCGCCATCTGGGAGGCTGTCTACCAGATCTACGAAAAGGACCTTCGGGAAGCGCTGGGCATGACATCCGAGGAACTGGAGACCTTCCGCTTCGAAAAGGTCGAGTTTACCGAGGAAAGCCACGAGTACGTTGGCTGCTCCTATTCTTTCCCCATGGCGGAGCGATACGAAGAGGACTACCGCTCTGAGACCGATCGTCGGGTCGAAGTGATTTTCTTCCCCGAGGCTCAAGCACCCTCTTCGGAGACGCTGGCCTGTCCTTCGGAGATCGATGATCTGCATACGACTGAGGAGTGCCGACTCTGGCGAGAACGCTATCTCGACCGGACCTATGTCGATCCCCGCGAACTGCACGCCGTACCTTACCATCTGCGTTTCAAGTACAACAATCGGGTGCGCAAGGAACAGATGGACATGCCCGACGGACTCCGCTTGCGAGCCAAGGTGGGCGAAAACGAAATCCCGACACGGACGATCTTCAACGACGGGCTCTATACGGCGGTCGTACAGTTCCCCAACGCCAGCGAGGCCGAAACCAACGCCAACAACGTCCAACTGACCTGGTCGTTGGAGAATCGTTATGTCTATACTTCCGGATCCGACTCGACGCCGCAGATTGTCACCAAGACTGCGGAGGAGTTCGCGGCCCTCTCCAGAGCCGAACAGCTGAAGCATTATGACATCGCGGCCGCCTGGAACACGCGCAACTGGCGGTGCAAGGTAGGTGACACTGTCGATGATTGGGAGCACCATGTGCAGACCAGGACTTCGGGAGACAGCCCGATAGAAATCAACCTGGATGATATCGTGCTTCTAACCGCCGTCGACGGCCACCAAAACGTGGTTGACAAGAACGGCTCGGGTACGGAGTTCCCTCTCTCCAAGGACGACAACGCTACGGCTTCGCCGCCCCAGTATCCATCGCGCGTAAGAGTTCTCTATGTCGATCCCGAGGATAACCTGATGAAAGTACACACGACCAACGCCAGTGGCTCGAAGCAAGAGCAACACGACGGCTCGGTCATCAGGTTTCAGACAAATCATGCCAACGACGCCGTGAAGAACATCATCAAGGATCCTCCCGGAGGAGCCCGGGCGGTAGTGTTCTGCTGCGAGCTGTACGACGTCACCAACAAGCGCACAACCGAGGACTCGGCTTTCGATTTCGAGCGGGGTCATGTTCTGGGTGCGCGCGCCGCGATTCTCAACGACAACTCCGTCCATCGTCAGGAAACGATCATCCATACCGACAATACGACGCTCATCCACGGTCCGGGGATCGGCGACTACATCATGCACTACCTGCACGATGGTGGTTTTGACGATAGCAGCGTCTACTCATACCTGATTGTACATTGGTGCGGATGGGTGACCAAAGATACCAACCCGTCGAACGGAACGACCGCCCGCACGACGGCGCCGACCGATGCCCAGATAAACGAGTTCAGAAGTCTCGGTATGATAAACGCGATGGAGCACTGGAACAAGAAACAGTACGAGTTGGTGCCCCACGAAGAACCGTCGTCCTCGACGGCATCCCCCTCGACATCGGCTCCAACCACAGCTCCTACTACGGCGCCGACTTCGGACGAGTCTGGTTCGACCACGAGTGCCCCCACCGGGTCTGCCGAAGAAGAAGCCAATGCCGAGGCGACACCTCTGACACGCAAAGTTCGACCGTTCTTCTTCTTCGAGGCGGTGGAGTCCTTCAAACTGACACCTCCAACCCCGGCCATCACTTTCAAGACTAACACGGAAGATCTGTTCAACCACGCCAACTTCACGACGGCCTTAACCCAGTCCCGCGGCGGACGACCAAGGTCGATCGTCTTCATCACGGAGGAAGATAAGGGTAGTTGGGTAAGATCCTGGAGATACAACAACCGGTTCAGTTCGATGAGTCTGCGTATCAAGACTCGCAAGGACGATGCCGGTCGTTTCAGTGTCTCTCGCTTTCCCTCGGGAGTGGGCTTTCCTTTCGGTGAGTTCAACGACCCGGGCGGAAACAGCAGCTACGGTTGTTTGGTGATCGCTCATGAGTTGGGTCATGCCACTGGTCAGATCGACGACTATGAAGAAGACGCTCGGTACTTCGGCGACGACCCGCCCACCATGCCGATTCCCAGCTATGGCCAGTTTGGTGTACGAACCAACAATCGGCGCATGGGCCATGACAACAGTCGTATGAACCAGCGCAATCGCAGCAGCGAGGCGTTCGACACCAAACACGACGACAAGACGATGATGGATAGCAACGGGCCGATCCGCATGCGCCACGTGTGGCGATTTGTTCACTGGATGAACCAGAAAGCCCAGAGCGGCCAGGACCTTCATGATCTTCTCAACGGCCAGCGATTTGAGATTCGGTATCCGCATCCTTCTCCGGCAATGGCTAACTATTATCGCAACGGCACTCGCGAACCGTTGGATCCATGGCAGGCGGTTGATTCGGCCACGATTAACTCGGCCACCAACCGACCGATGAATGTCTATCTGTACAAGACCCTGGATGAGCAAATGCGGGTGGCGCGGTCGTCAGGAGGGAACGTTGATGCTAAGGGTGTTCTGGTGGTCCGCCCCCTTTTGTCGGTTGCCTTCCAGGACGTGGGAACTAACACTTGGACTGCCGCCGAGCGTCGCGACTGGTGTCGGCTCTTTTTCCAGTGGTTCACGACCAACAAGAATGTCCTGCCGGGCAAGTTCATGCTGTCAGGGGGAGGAGCCGACAACGACCTGGAGCCGACCATGATCAAGTTCCTTCCGGGGTGTGATTTCTATGCGGCGGGCGGCAATCCCTCGCACAACCATCAGAATCTGAAGGTGGTTGTCAAGAGAAGCGCCGATGCCCTCTCGGCCTCGGGCACGACCGTTACGGTCGGAGCGACCTCGACTCGGATAAAGGCGCTGTTCTATTACTTGTTCAACAAGCCGGCTAACTCGACCGGATTTACGACCGCTGACTTCAACTTCATTCGAACATGGTTCAACGGGCGCACCACTCCGGGCGGATCCTTCAATGTGGTACAAATGTGACGTGAGAATGGAACACGCGCGTGAAATATACAAGACTGGGCATAGCCGCCCTGATAGTTCTCGTCCTGGGATGCGCGGTGCGATCCTCAGGAGACAATCAATCGAAAGCAATCGAGGATAGCCCCATGGCCGTTTATTCCCGACTATTCGCCGACTACGCCCAAAGCTCGCGAATCACATCTGTTCCGGGCGACCTCGAAGAGCTTCTCTGGTTTGTAGATCTGGATAGCACCGCCTCGAGTCTTCCACAGAGCATTCTGCTTACCGAAATGGGACCGGTAGTGCAATATGTCGACCGCTTCGGATTGCTCTCGCCCGAAGGCAAACTGCTTTGGAGTTTGCCGAAGGATACTTCGATGTACCTGGAGTCCGGAGACGGAAAGATCTTCTTCCGCGGCGCCAATGGTTCACTTTACGCCGTTGGTTCAGATGGACGGATGCCCGAAGAGGAGATCGAGATTTCCAGCTGTTACGCCCGGTGCACGATCCTCCTGCTTAAGCCCGCGGCAAATGGCCACATACTCCTTCAAACGGTAAACCGGGCCGGCGAAGTGGAGGACGACCTCCCGCCCGAACCGGATGAGTTCAATCTGATCTTGCAGGGCCCCGACGGTTATCTCGACAAAGCCTTCGCCCACCACTTCACCGGCCACAGTCTACCGGCTCTGGTCAACGCCGAGGGCACTCGGGTCGTGCTGTTGGATCTCGAAAGCAAGATCACGACCTTCGACGCAATCTCGGGTGAGACGGTGGCCTCGTTCGAAACACCCGAGTTTGGGTATCATCTGGCCAGTCTGGACGCCTCCGACGGCATTGTGATTGTCGGAAGATCCCAGGACCAGGTATGGAAGCTGGTTCGGTATTCGCAGGAGGGAGAGCAGACCTGGGAGTACGAACTCCCGAAAGGCGAGGTCAAGGTGTACACCCAGCCGCCGGCGCACGACACCGAAGGCAATGTCTTTTTCCTGTGGAACAGCAAGCTGTTTGGGCTGAAGTCGGGCGTTCTCAGTTGGGAGTATAGTCTTCCTCCCGGCTCGATAGCGTTGATGACTGTCCTCGGCGATGGCCGCGTTCTTGTTGCCGCGGCCAACCAACTCCATATGGTGAACCTGGAGGGAGAAGGATCGGTGATAGCCGAGCTCGATCCGGATCAGTATTTTACCGCCCCTCCCGTTGTGGATGAATCAGGCAAGTTGTATCTTGCCACAAATACAGGCATTGCCTGTTACAAGTAGGCCAGAAAGCTTGAGAGGAAGATAGCGGTGGCGAACACTAACCGAGCGCTCCAAATCGAATTGCCCGATGGCTGGGAGGATCAAACGGTCCATTTCTTCATGGGACCGGAAGAGTCCGGCATGCAGCATACCCTGACAGTCATGGTCGATCCCGCCCCCGACACACGCGATCTGGCTGAATACTCCGAGCGATACACGCCTCGCTGGGTCGAGGCCCTTCCTAACTCAGAGTTGCTGAGTGATCAGCCGCAACAACTGGAAGGGGGGAGTAGTTGTTGGTCAGTAGTATGCAAATCAATCCCGGCTGAAAGACAAATCCTCCTTCACAAACGCTGGTACCTGCTGGTGAACAAGACCGGTTTCATCTGCACCGCTTCCTTCACCAAGCGCACGATCAAGACAATCGGCGTGGATGTCGAAAGGACCGTCGCAGGCTTGGCCGCGGCTGCGAGATAACCCGGAAGTTTCTTATGAGCCTTAGTTTCAGAAAGTCAACCGATTCCGAACAAGAGATCAAACTCGACTCGTACTTGATTTCAGCCATGTTCGAAGCCACCCGGGCCGTTCCGGGGCAGCAGGTCGCTTTCGAAGTGCTAACCGGTTTTGTCGGCGACGGAGCAAACATTAAGGTCAAAGGCAAAACAGAAGGGGGCGGCAACTGGGAGACGGTCGAGGGAGTCGTACGAGGCAACAGTTTCTCAGGCCATATCGACGTTCCCGAGGATGCCCAACCGGGCGACAAGGCCTTTTTCGAAGTTAAGATCCGTGGTGTGAACATCGACGAAGAGTCAGATCGCATTCCGGTAGTCCCTCCTGTGAGGGTGTCCAATATGGCCTGGAGTGCTGAAGAAGCCCGTCGCGGCGATTTGCTGGTTCTCTCTGCCGACGTAACCGGTCTGCGCGAAGGCACCGAGGTTCAGGTCACAATCTACGAGCACGATGCCGATGGCGCCCATGATCGGATCACTGAACTGCCCGGACGCATCGCGCAGAACCGGCTGGAAGTAAGGTGGCTATATGAGTATCACGAAGATACCGACGAAATCCTCACGCAGGAGGAGTTGAACAACTACAGCGGTACTTACAATCCGCCGGAGTACTTCTTCACAATCAAGTATCAGAGTACCGAGTTCGGCCGCGAGCAGGAGTCAGGCATTCTTACATTCAAGGATTGGGTGGAGATTGTCGGCGAAGATCCCTATGGGCGCCCACTCCGCAATACCGACTACGTGCTGCGTTT
>Ga0180435_10000348_pt1 | contig 47814 bp, 41 predicted proteins | sample SS_ome_3_FD_132467 | JGI IMG/M metagenome (GOLD analysis project Ga0180435, IMG submission 132467) | Hypersaline lake sediment archaeal communities from the Salton Sea, California, USA - SS_3_S_1 metaG | ecosystem: Environmental > Aquatic > Non-marine Saline and Alkaline > Hypersaline >... | reverse complement strand
TCACGAAGAGCCTGAAGAGATTGAATATTACATGTGCGGCCCCCCGCAAATGAACGGTGCCGTCTCCAAGCTGCTCTACGATATGGGAGTGCCGGATGAGATGATTGACTTTGACGACTTTGGGTAGGGAAACACCCCAGTGTATTTAAACCGTCGCTGCACCCAGCCTCCGGCTGGCTAAGGCTCCTCTTAAATACACAGCGGATGTTTTTGAGAGAATATAAACATGAGGGAGTGGGCCGGATGGCTGCTCCCTTTTCTTTCTCCCCCCCCACTTCAATTACTCTATAAAAGAATACACGCTTGTTATATTAGCTGCCCATAATTAGCTGCGCCGAGCTCGCAGGCTCGGTTAGTGTAGCGAATTTCAGCAGCGTTATAATATGCGTGTTTCAAGACCTGTGGTGTATGTGAGTGCCGTTTTGTATCTTGCGGCTGAAAAATCAAAGCCATGAGACGATACATTATAGTACTGCTCATCCTGATGGTCTGGATCAGCTCTTGTAATCCCGGATCGGGTGGAGCCTACCACAGAATTCAGGGATTTACGCAGGGAACCACTTACAGGATCATTTATCAGCATCCAACGGAAGATGACCTGCAGGGCCGTATAGATTCACTCTTAAGGAGCTTTGACCGTTCGCTCTCTTCCTATGACACTACCAGCATCATAAGTGCCGTAAATAAGAACAAGCCCGATGTCCTTACCGACTCCATGTTCCGGACCGTATTTCGTGAATCGGCCCGGGTGTACCAGGTTTCGGGCGGAGCATTTGATATTACGCTTGGACCATTGATCGATGCCTGGGGTTTTGGCCCCGGTCAGCGACAGGAGGTAGACAGTTCCATGGTGGATAGCCTCTTGCAGTATGTGGGGATGGAGAAGGTACAACTTAAGGGCCAGCGGGTTGTAAAAAGCCATCCCGCTGTTAAGTTAAATGTGAATGCCATTGCCCAGGGCTACTCGGTGGATGTGGCTTCTGCCTTCCTGGAAGAGCTGGGATGTAAAAACTACATGGTGGAGATCGGTGGGGAGATCCGTACGCGTGGGGTGAATGATAAAGGAAATTTCTGGAGGATCGGGGTGGACCGGCCCGAATACGGGAATATGGTTCCGGGAGAGCAATTGCAGGTCATTATCAGCATGCACAACCGCTCCCTGGCCACTTCGGGCAATTACAGAAAATTCTATGAAAAGGACGGAGTAAAGATTACCCACTCCATCGATCCGCTTACGGGTTACCCGAAAGAATCGAGCCTGCTCAGCGTAACCATACTTTGTGACGAGTGTATGACGGCCGATGCCTACGCAACCACCTGCATGGTTATGGGACTGGAAAAGGCCAAACTTTTTGTCGAAAGTACAAAAGGTGTTGACGCATACTTCATTTATGGTGACGAATTTGGAGGCTACCAGGTGTGGTTCACCAAGGGAATGAAGAAGTACATTGAATTGCCCTGATATTTGTTTACATTTAGTCATACAATTTGGGCAAGCGTATGACATCTTTCACATTAAGGTTTGTATTTATAGTTTGCGTGCTGGCATTTCCAGGGGCATGTAACACCATGAGCCCGGGCTGTACAGATGCCCTGGCCAGCAATTTTGATCCTTCGGCCACTTCAAATGATGGATGCTGTACCTATGATACGGCTTATATTGCTCCGGAAAAAACCCTGGAGCTACCCGTGGAACTGGAGGAAACATCCGGTTTGATCCTGTGGGACGGTTACCTCTGGACACATAACGACAATTCTGATACCCGGCTATACGGGCTCGATCCTGCCACCGGGAAGGTAAAAAAGACACACATCCTGTGGAAAGTGGAGAATTACGACTGGGAGGAGATTTCCCAGGATGAGGCTTATATTTATGTGGGGGATTTTGGAAATAACGGATCAGGCGACAGGCAGGATCTTCATATCCTGCGGGTTGAGAAAAACTCACTGAAGTCGGGGAAGCCCTCCATCGATACCATCTGGTTCAGCTATAGTGATCAGACAGATAGCAGTCCGGCAGGGCCGAATCAGACAGATTTTGACTGTGAGGCCTTTGTGGTCACATCGGATAGCATCTACCTGTTTACCAAGCAGTGGCTGAGCGGAAGCACCACGATTTACGCCCTGTCTAAGGAGCCTGGCGAATACGTTGCACAAAGGAGAAACACCCTGGATGTGGGCGGCCTGGTAACGGGAGCAACTTACCTGGAAGAGAAAGGGCTGGTGGTGCTCTGTGGCTACAGCGGACTTTCGCAACCCTTCCTCTATCTCCTCTATGACTATCCGGAACAGGAATTCTTCTCGGGAAACAAACGCCGGATCAATCTGGCACTTCTGTTTCACCAGGTGGAGGGTATTGCTACGGAGGATGGATCAACATTTTATATTTCAAATGAATATTCCGGATTTCGGTCCTCAGGTTTCCAGAATACACAAAAACTTCATGTGTTCGATCTGGATCCATTTCTCAGGAAATATCTGGAAGGAGATTAATTCTGCATGTGAGGCTTGAGCAGGCCCATTGTTCATTATTTTTGACGGAATGGAAGAAATTACATATGAAACCTTGAAAATTGTCTAACGAAAAGTCAAATGAATTTTATCCATATGGTATGGACTAAGCATGCCATTAAACTCTGTTTGTCAAATAGGAATAATGGGGGTCAATTCCTGAAACTAATCTTTATATTTTTACGTTTAAGATTCTTGTATGAACTATAGAAAATAGTAATAAAACCTGTTCGGTCCTGGGACTGAGGAGGCGAAGCTGAATACTGACCCAAAATATACCCAGGTGCCATGTTCTATGAATCAAGGAATTACCCTATCATAATCAATTAGAAACTATGACTTATTTAAATTCATTGCAGAAGTACCTCCACATTAAATCGCTGGTGATCATTCTTGGAGGAGTGTTTTTGCTAAATGGATGTGTGACAAGTAGAAAGACTACCTACTTGCAGGAGTATAAGAAAAGTGAATATGCCGGAGAATATGTTCCGCCTGAGGACTACCTGATTCGCCCCAATGACAATATTTATCTGAATGTTGCCACTCCAGATCCACGACAGTCGGCCATGTTTAATGCCATGGGGGACGGAGCAAACCAGGGATTTGATGAAGCAACTGCGCAGATTTATTCTTATGTCGTTGAAATAGATGGAACAGTAAATCTCCCCTATATCGGAATTATTCCAGTGGCTGGGAAAACGCTCGCTGAGGCCAAAGTAGTTATTGAGCAGGAGTTGAACGATTATGTGAATGATGCCACGGTGACCGTTAAGCTGGTTAATAATATTGTTACAGTACTTGGAGAAGTCGTGAACCCAGGGGTTTACCCGCTCTATAAAGAGAGACTGAATATCTACCAGGCTCTGGCTCTGGCAGGTGACTTGGATACCTATGCCGACCGCTTCGAAGTGAGCCTTATCAGGAAAGGAGCTGAAGGTTCGATTGTTAAAACCTTTGATATCACTGATAAGAATATTATTGATTCAGAGTATTACTATATTTTACCTAACGATGTGGTATATGTGAGGCCGATGAAAGGGAAGTTTTTTGCCTTAGAATCATTCCCATGGACGCTAATTTTCACAGCGATAACCACTTTTATTCTACTTGAGAACTATATTAATCCACCACAATGAGAAATCCTATGACCCAAGAGATAAATGACCCAACGAAGAATCAACAGGTAGGTCTCTCACATATGATCAATTTTCACAAAATTTTGATGATGATGTTGAGGAACTGGTATATCTACCTGTTCGGGATTCTTATATCCATCGCAGGTGCATATTTTTATCTGAAGCATAAAATTCCCACCTATCGAGTAACTACAACGATCTTAATAGGGGAGGAGGGGAACAGTCAGAATGCCATGGGGGAAGATATGCTTCAGGGTTTTGCTCTAAGGCCTGGGGTTCAGAACCTGGACAATCAACTGGTGATTGTACGGTCCTTTTCTATGATTCGCAAGGCGGTAGAGGAACTGCCTTTTGGGGTTGACGTATACAGGAAGGGCTTCCAAAGCCAGGCATCCTTTTATCCAATGAGCCCTATCCGGGTGGAGATCGGGGAAGAAGGCCCTCCGTATGATTCCGAATTTGTATTCCAGTATGACACAAAAGAGGATATGTTTCATGTGAATACCTCCCGTGAATCTCTGCATGAACTGGATTCTATCTTTTCCTTTGGTCAATTGATAGAGGTCAATGGAGGTTCCTTTACCCTACATCCACAGCCTGAACTGGAGGAATTTTATAAGGAAGGAGGAAAAATATATATCCGATTCTACGATAAGGTTAGGCTAACGGAATTATATCTGAAAAGGCTGGAGGTAGAAAATACCACCAGGGACGGAAGTATTATCAGTCTTTCCCTGCAGGGCCCCAATCGAATCAAGGATGTTATTTTCCTGGATAAGCTAACAGAGGTCTACATAAATGATAACCTGGATAAAAAGAATGAGGAAGCCCTTCGTATAACCGACTTTATCAATGCACAACTGGGTGATGTTCAGGATTCTCTAAGGGTCACCGAACGGAATCTGATGAATTTCCGTTCCACCAACATGATTATGGATGTATCGGCTCAGGCCCAGCAAATCCTGGACCAGACCGTTCTGCTTGATAATGAAAAAGCAAGGCTGAGCCTCGAAAGAACCTATTATAACTACCTGGAAGGTTACCTGGAACAGGAGGACAATGACAAGGCACCCATTGCACCTGCCTCCATGGGAATCACCGATCCCCTGCTTGTTAACCTGATGCAGGAGCTAGCAGGCCTGCAGGCTGAATACTTTAGCAAGGTAGCAGGTGAACGTAATCCGCTGCAGGGCCAACTTGAAATGCGAATCAGGAATACTAAGAATAGCATTAAAGAGACCCTGCAAGGCATAAAACTGGCCAACCAGATGGCTCTAGAGAAAGCCAATGAACAGATTAACACTATAAATTCTCGGGCCGAAGGATTGCCCATAAAAGAACGCCAGCTGCTTGGATTTGAGAGGGAATTTAACCTGAATAATACCCTCTACACATTTCTCCTACAACGACGGGCCGAGTCTCAAATCCAAAGTGCTTCCAATACACCCGACAATGAACTGGTGGACCCTGCGAGGGCAGAGGGTCCGATATCGCCCATTCCCCAACTGGTATTCGCGTTTGCCTTTGCCTTTGCCCTGGGAATGCCCACCCTGGTGATTATCAGCAAGGAGGTAATAAACAATAAGGTTACTTGTGAGGAAGATTTGAAACTTATCACACAACTTCCAGTGGTTGCTCACTTTCCTCACAGCAGGTTGAGTTACAATACGGTGGTACTGAATGAACCTGATTCAAGAATTTCTGAATCCTTCAGGAGTTTGAGAACGCGGATGGATTTTTTTACCCGAGACATCAAATGTCCAATGATTGTTCTTTCCTCTTCTGTTCCAGGTGAAGGCAAAACTTTTGCTGCCATCAACCTTGCTTCTGCCTATAGTCTGGCCGGTAAGAAAACACTATTAGTTGGTATGGACCTCAGACGCCCCATGCTGGCTAAAAGCTTTAACCTGAACCATGAGCTGGGTTTAACCGATTATCTCATAGGGAAGAAGAAATTAAACGAGGTTACTCAGGAGACTGATTTTAAGGATCTTTTTGTGATTCTTTCAGGCCCCATTCCTCCCAACCCGGGAGAGCTTTCAAGTTCTGAGAAAACCAGGGAGTTGTTTGGATTGCTTAAGGAAAAATATGACTATATCATTGTTGACAGCCCCCCAATCGGCGTTGTATCTGATATTTATCTTGCTGCATCCCTGGCCGATTCTGTGCTGATGATGGTTCGTCACGATTATACAAAGAAGAATGTATTGAGTGCCACACTGGCCGAGGTACAGGGCAATGGGATTGAACGTCTGAGTATTCTTGTAAATGATGTGAAAGCACTGGGGAGCAGTTACCGTTATGCATACAAGTACAAGTATGATTACCGGCAAAAAAAGACCACCTAGCAATAGCTTTTGAATTTTGGAACCAGAACTGATTAAACTACCAAAATTCCTGGATAGTCGCGGAAATCTCTCTTTTTTTGAAGAGGATAATCAGTTGCCTTTTAAAGTCAAAAGGGTATACTGGATATACGATGTGCCAGGAGGTGAGAAAAGAGGTGGACATGCATTTAAGGAGACCTGGGAGTGCATCGTGGCCCTGTCGGGGAGTTTTGACGTCCTGCTTCACGATGGTACAAAGGAGTTCCGATATCCACTGAACAGGTCCTACTATGGGGTGCTAATTCCTAAAATGATGTGGAGAACGCTTGAAAATTTTTCCACCAATTCTCTGGCATTGATTGCAGCTTCAACGAAGTATTCAGTGGAAGATTATATTTACGATATAGAGGTGTTTAAATCGCTTAAAGCCCAATGAAAAGCCTGGTATCTGATATTCATAATTGCAATGTGCTTGAGATGGAGAAGAACCACAATCCAGCTGGTAACATCACTGTTTACCAGAATGGATCTTCTCAGCCTTTTGATGTAAGAAGGGTGTATTACCTTTATGACGTTCCTGGAGGATCTGAAAGGGGGGGGCATGCACATAAGGAATTGTACCAGCTGATCGTGGCAGCAGGAGGCTCATTTGATGTTATCCTTGATGATGGTAAAAACAAGAAGATTATACAGCTTAACAGACCTTATTATGGTTTGCTAGTGGTGCCAGGAATCTGGAGAGAAATCGTAAACTTTTCATCGGGAGCCATTTGTCTGGTACTGGCTTCAGAGAAGTACTCCGAAGAAGATTATATCAGGGACTATTCCGAATTCAGAAGGATAAAGAAAGTTGGAGATGTTGATTGAAGTTGATGCAGAAGTTTACAGGAGAATCTTTCCTTCCAGCCCACATCCATTTATCTCCGAGCCCTTTATTGAACTGAATAAGGGAAAGGCGGAAAAGATACTCAGGCTTGTTGAGGACAGGAAGAAACCAGGGATGGGATTAATAGCCGGAGTAAGAGAAAAGACCTTATACTCTCCCTTTTCAGCTCCCTTTGGCGGGTTTCATTTCCGAAAATCAATATTGTACTCCAGCGAAATTGATGGTTTCCTGTCCTTTTTGAAAGAGTATATTATTACCCATGGGCTGGATGGAATTGAATTGACACTACCTCCGGATCTGTACCAATCTACTATTAACGCCAAAGCTGTAAATTCTTTAATTCGGATGGGATTCCGAAATCATATACCTGATATTACAAGCTGGATCAAGTTGGAAGAGTTCCAGGGATCTTTTTCTCACAGGGGAAGCAACGAGAGTTACAGGAAGGCATTACGGAATGGCCTTTCCTTCCGAAATACTACTGATTCAAATGAGAGAAAAGAGGTTTATGATCTTATTGCCCGGAACAGGGCCAGGTTTGGACGACCTATCTTCATGACCTTTGATGACGTTTTAAACGCAAGTGAGTTATGGCGCACAGATTTTTTTGTGGTCACAGCTGCTGATCATAGCATTTTAGCCTCAGGAATATTCTATCGTAGTTTCAGGGACATTATTTATGCGCTGTTTTGGGGCGACAATGAAAAGGGCAGGAACTTAAATGCCATGGATTTTCTTTCTTATAAACTATGGTCCTTTTATAAGGATCTGGGATATAAATATATTGATTTGGGGATATCAACTGAATCGGGAATCCCTAATAACGGACTGTTGCGTTTTAAGGAAAATCATAATGCAGTTTCTTCCATCAGGCATACCTTTTCATGGAGGACTGATCATTAATATAGGTGATAGAGAGTATGAAAAAGAGAGATTTTAAGTTATATGAAGAGGGTTATGAAGAGATGCCTTTTGAGGCAACATTAGTTGAATACAGAAGAAAAATCGTTATACAGAGCCTGCTCAGGTACAAGCATGATCGGATTCTTGAAGTTGGTTGCGGGATGGATCCGTTATTCAAACACTTTTCTGAGTATGTTTCAATGACCGTTATTGAACCATGTGAATCATTTTATGAGAATGCCATTGGTTTAAAGAATAATGACCGGATTGAAATATACAATGGTCTTTTTGAGGACGTGGCAGATCAGTTGCAGCAGCATACATTTGACTTTATAATAGTCAGTTGTTTGCTTCACGAGATACCTGATACTCATAAATTTCTGAGCAAAATTCATGAAATTTCGAATAAAGAGACCACCATTCATATTAATGTTCCCAATGCCAATTCATTTCATCGCATCCTGGCCATGGAAATGGGCTTGATTGAATCAGTATTCGAATTTTCAGCCACCAATGTAAAGATGCAACAAAGCCGGGTCTTTAATCTAGAGTCTTTGACTGATCTCTTAAGGAATCAGAAGTTTAAGGCTGAGGATTCGGGTTCGTATTTTATTAAGCCCTTTACCCATCATCAAATGGAGCAGCTTATTAATACCGGGATCTTAACCAGGGAAATTCTGGATGGATTATTTGGGATGACGAAATACTATCCAGATCTGGGTTCAGAAATCTTTGTCAATTGTACTCAAAATGGGAATAGCGGTTTATGATTAAATTTCTTGATCTGAAATCTGTAAATGATTCCTTCGAACCCGAAATTGGTCGAGCTATTCACCGTGTTCTTGATTCAGGCTGGTACCTCCTGGGTCAAGAGCTTGAATCATTTGAATACGAGTTTGGTCATTTTACTGGGTCAAAGCACTGCATAGGCGTTGCCAATGGGCTGGATGCACTTCGTCTTATTTTCAAAGCTTATATGCAGATGGGTCAGATGAAAGAAGGAGATGAAATCATAGTTCCGGCCAATACTTTTATTGCCTCCATCCTTGCCATCACAGATAACAGATTAACACCGGTGTTGGTGGAGCCCGGGATAGACAGCTTTAATCTTGATATTTCGCTTATTGAGAGACACATCACCTCACGTACCCGAGCGATCATGGTGGTTCATCTCTATGGCATGGCCTGTTGGTCCGATCAGCTGGAAGAGATTGCCAAGAGACATAATCTCCTTCTAATTGAAGACAATGCGCAGGCTATTGGGGCCCGGTTAGAAGATTCCAGACGGACAGGTTCGCTAGGAGATGCTGCGGGTCACAGCTTTTACCCGGGTAAGAACCTGGGGGCTTTAGGAGATGGCGGCGCGGTAAGCACTGATAATGATGAACTTGCAGCCATGATCAGGGCTCTTTCAAACTATGGTTCGAAGAAGAAATACATACATGAATACCAGGGATTAAATTCCAGACTGGATGAAGTTCAGGCAGCAGTACTTCGGGTGAAACTTCCGCGCCTGGATTCGGATAATCAGCGAAGGAGGGAAGTGGCACAGTACTATATGGATCACATTGTCCACCCCGGGATTATTCTGCCGCGTGTCCATGGTACAGCAGAACAGAACCTGGCTCACGTATGGCATCTTTTTGTGATCCGCCACTCACGGCGTGATCACTTACAGCAATACCTGGCAGATCATGGGATCCAAACCCTGATTCATTATCCCGTACCCCCGCACAGGCAGTTAGCCTACCCAGAATGGAGCGAAATAAATATTCCTGTTACAGAACAAATTCACGATACTGTATTGAGTTTACCAATGAGTCCGGTGATGAGTAGAAAAGAGTTGAGGCAGGTAGTAGAAACGATTAATCAATACACGGAATAGTTCTGTGAACTATCAGGAATGACAGAACAACGTTCATCGTATCGTCAGATATTTAAAGCTACCTCCCTGTTCGGTGGTGTTCAGGTTTTTCAGATCCTGATTGGGATTGTCAGGGTAAAGTTTATCGCAGTACTTCTGGGTACTGCAGGTGTTGGTATTATGGGGTTGTTAAATGCACCCCTGGATTTGATTGTTGCCATTACTGGTTTGGGAATCTCATTCTCTGCTGTCCGGGATATATCTGCAGCAGACGGAGAATTGGAAAAATCCGGTCTGGCTAAGGCCATCGTCCTTCTTCGCAGATGGTCCTGGGTAACAGGACTTTTTGGAGTGCTGGTAACTATTGCCTTTGCCCCTCTTCTGAGCCAGTGGTCATTTGGTAATAAAGAATATACCTGGGCCTTTATCTGGCTATCCACCACCCTGATTCTAGGTGCCATAAGTCGTGGGCAGACTGCTGTTCTGCAGGGGACACGCAGGTTGAAGGATCTTGCAAAAGCAAGTGTGATAGGTTCGGCATTGGGTTTGATTACCTCGATCCCACTTTATTATTGGTTTGGAAATGAAGGCATCGTTCCTGCCATTGTAATCTCTGCCATTACCGTACTTTTCCTTTCCTGGTATTTCGCAAGAAAGGTGGAGATAGAACCGGTTCAGATGACTTATAAAGAGACCTTTAGTTCTGGTATGGGTATGGTAAAACTTGGGATATCCATGACTATTGCAGGATTTATAGCCTCCCTTTCCAGGTACATTCTGAACGCTTATATCAGTCATAATGGAGGAATAGAGGTGGTGGGTCTCTACAATGCCGGATGGGGTGTTGTAGGTCAGTATACGGCAGTGGTTTTTGCAGCCATGGCAACTGATTATTTCCCTCGGCTATCAGCCATTCATAGTGATAACGGGAAAGTACAGGAGCTGGTTAGGCAACAGAGCGAAACAGCTCTATTAATCCTGACGCCATTACTTTCACTATTAATCATTATGATGCCTGTGGTGGTCAAGGTGCTATACACCAAGGAGTTTTTACCAATGCTTATGTTTACCAATCTTACCATATTAGGTATACATTTCAAAACTTTATCCTGGGCCATGGGCTATATCTACTTAGCCAAGAGCGATAGCCGAATTTTCCTTATCCTGGAAATCATAGGAGGTTCGATTATTCTTGGGCTGAACTTGCTGTTTTATTATCTCTATGGCCTCAATGGATTGGGTATCTCGTTTATCATATCCTACATCATCGCCATATTGATTTCATTCTATGTCTTGAAAAGGAGATACCAGATCAGCTTTCCGGCCAATCTGTATGTGAAGATGATTTTCACCTACTGTTTTGTTATACTCGCCTTCCTGACTTCCTTCATTGATGACTCATTGCATAGATACCTGGTTGGTGCTGTGATCCTTGTCCTGGCTACCATTTATTCGGTATATAAACTGAATCAACTTATGGACCTGAAATCGTTTATCGTAGATAAAATACAAAATAAACTTAGGAAATGAGCACTGTAGTTTCTGTTGTTATTGTCACTTACAATTCGTCAAAATTCATTATTGAGACACTCGACAGTGTGTATAATCTTACCTGGAAAGATATTGAACTGATCATTACAGACGATTGCTCAACAGACGAGACAGTGGAGTTGTGCGAGACCTGGTTGAGGCAAAAGAGTGAGAGATTCTTTCGTACATGTATGGTTACTTCCGAAGTAAATACAGGAGTTTCAGCCAATGGAAACCGAGGATTGGGAAAGGTCACCAGCAAGTGGGTCAAACTATTGGGCGGAGATGATGTCCTGGTCCCAGGCTGCCTGACCTATAACATGGAGCACGTGTCGGCAAATCCCGACATCCGGGTGCTGTTTTCCCAATTGGAAGTCTTCCGGGATACTTTTGAAGCACACAACTATGACCATTCCACACCCGAAGAGGTTGGTAGTGATAGTATTTTGTGGTCACAAAGGTCCGTTGATTCCCAGTACCGCATGTTATTGAAAACGGATCGGATTCATTTCTCACCCTCGGTTTTTATACATATGGATGCCCTGGTGTCGGTCGATTGTTTTGATGAGCGTTTCAGGGATTTTGAAGACTATACCCTCTGGTTGAATCTCACCCGCAAGGGGCACAGACTTTACTTCATGAAGAAAGTGACTGTCAAGTATAGAATGCATGCACAGGCACTAAACAATACTGGTATATCGCAAATAGTAAATCCAAATTATTATAAAGAGGAGGGAATGCGGAAATTATATACCTATCCATATCTGCCACTTGATTTGAAATTGGAAGCCCGACATATCTGGTTTGTCGCCCAGCTATTCCGATTGAAGGAGCTTAATAAAAGGACGAAATTGAATCTGTTTCTCTGGACTCTTTTAAGACGCTATCTAAATCCTTTCAGCTACTACATTGCCATCAAAAAAAGACTGAATCCCAAACTGATGGAGAATGAATTATATTTGTAATACGCCTTATCTCCCTGAATTATGAAAACCGCACTTGTAACAGGCGCTGATGGCTTTATTGGCTCACACCTCACAGAGTTGCTTCTTGAGAGAGGTTTACGGGTCAGAGCCCTGGCGCAATATAACTCCTTTAACAACTGGGGCTGGCTGGAGGATGTTCCCGCGCACGATCATCTGGAAATTATCACCGGTGATGTACGTGATCCCTATTTTGTAAAAAAGATTGTGGCGGACACTGACCTGGTCTTTCACCTGGCTGCTCTTATCGCCATCCCATACTCCTATCATGCACCAGACTCATATGTGGATACCAATGTGAAGGGAACCCTTAACATTTGTCAGGCAGCCAGGGAGCTTGGAGGGGTCAGAGTATTGAGTACCTCCACCTCAGAAGTATATGGGACGGCCAGGTATGTGCCTATCAATGAAGAACATCCCAGGCAGGCACAATCACCTTACTCTGCTTCCAAAATAGGAGCAGATGCCTTGGCAATGAGTTTTTTCAATGCATTTGAGTTACCAGTGACCATTGTACGTCCCTTTAACACCTATGGACCCAGACAATCGGCACGGGCCATTATCCCAACCATAATCACGCAGATTGCCTCGGGTATTGAAGAGATCAGCCTGGGGGACCTGAGCCCTACGCGGGATATGAACTATGTGAAGGACACTTGCCGGGGCTTCCTCGAAATAGCCAACAGCATAGATACCATTGGCAGAGAGATCAATATAGCTTCTAATTTTGAAGTTTCCATGGGGGGTATTGTAGAGATGATTAAGGATATCATGAGTAGCGACGTGAGGATATTAACAGATGAAGACCGGCTCAGACCCGCTGCTTCAGAAGTATTCAGGCTCTGGGGGGACAATACTCTGATCAGCTCACTCACAGGTTTTGAACCTGAGTATGATCTAAGAAAAGGCCTTGAACAGACCTGTGCATGGTTTAGCAGAAAAGAGAACCTGTTAAAGTATAAAGCAGGCTTATATAACCTTTAATTAACAAGCTTAAATGTCATATAAAATTCCACTCTTTGATCTGAACTTTGATGAAGAAGAAGAGAACGCAGTGATTCAAGTGATCAGATCCAAGTGGATCTCTTCTGGCCCTAAAACTCAGGCATTGGAAGAGAAATTTGCTACTATGTTAGGATCAGAGCATGCCCTTGCACTCACAAATTGTACCGTCTCCCTGCATCTTGCCATGAACCTGATCGGGATAAAAGCAGGTGATGAGGTTATTTGTCCATCTCTCACATTTGTGGCTACTTGCAATGCCATCAGGTATGTTCATGGAATTCCGGTCTTTGCCGATATAAAAAGCATGACCGACCTGACTATAGATCCCGATGATATTGAAAGAAAAATTACCTCCAGGACCAAAGCCATTATCGTAATGCATTTCGGCGGATTCTCCTGTGATATGGACCGAATCATGGACTTGGCCCAACGGCATGATCTAAAAGTGATTGAAGATGCATGCCATGGCCCCTTATCTGAATATGGTGGCAGAAAGCTAGGAACCATTGGAGACATTGGCTGTTTTAGTTTCTTTTCCAATAAAAACATTAGCACCGGCGAGGGTGGAATGCTCATTACCAATAACCAGGCTTATTCTGATAGGGCACGCTTACTTCGTTCACATGGAATGACAAGCATGTCCTATGAAAGATCCACAGGACATTCGACCTCCTACGATGTGGTGGATCTTGGTTTTAACTACCGGATGGATGATATACGCGCTGCAATCGGGCTGGTTCAGCTTGATAAATTGCGGGCCGATATCAGTATCCGTGCAGCGATACGTAATCAGTATTTGGACTTGCTAAAGAATGTGGATGGTATCACTGTACCCTTTGCAGCGTCTGAGACAATCGCATCAAACTATATTTTCACCATTGTGCTAAAAGATGCTACAGTTGACAAGCGGGATAAGGTCCGAGGTCAACTTGCTGAAGCTGGTATTCAAACCAGCGTACATTATCCTGCTGTCCACCGCTTTTCTGTTTTCAGAGAGTTTTCCAGCGACCTGCCTTTAACTGATTATGTTACGGATAGTCTAATTACCCTGCCTATGTACTCCAGGCTGAGTGCAGAAGATATACAATACATCGTTTTAAATCTAAAACGCGTTCTGAATGTTTAAGAACTCTGATCAGATCATTATTAGTCCGGATGCTTCCGTACTCTTTGCCCTGAAGCAGATGGACCAGTTTGAACGTAAACTACTGCTGGTTAACGATAAAAGCAGGTTTATAGGATTGTTATCCATCGGCGATATTCAGCGCGCCATTATCAACAACATCGATTTAAATGCGAGCGTTGGCTCCATCCTTCGCAGCGATGAGTATGTGGTGGCCAGACCCACAAATACAAAGTCTGAGATCAAAGCCATGATGCTTCAGCACAGGGCCGAATTTATGCCTGTGGTCAACACGGAAGGAGAGTTGCATGATGTGCTCTTCTGGGAGGATGTGTTCGAGGTGAAGAAGCAGGAAGTAGCAGCACAATTTAATCTTCCAGTAGTCATAATGGCCGGAGGCTTCGGAACTCGTTTGAAGCCACTGACCAATGTATTGCCCAAGCCTTTGATTCCCATAAGTGACAAAACAATGCTGGAAGAAATATTTGACCGCTTTAATCAGCATGGTTCCTCGCGTTTTTTTATTTCAGTCAATTACAAGGCTGATCTGATCAGGTATTATGTGAAGAGCCTGAAACTTAGCGATGAAATCAGTTTTTTTGAAGAGACAAAACCTCTGGGGACAGCAGGAAGCCTAAGTTTGCTGAAAGGAGAATTAACGGAGACTTTTTTCGTAAGCAATTGTGATATCTTAATTGATCAGGATTACTCTGAGATCCTCAATTTTCATCGTACTAACAAAAATGAGATTACCATTATTGCTGCACTGAAACATTTTCCCATAGCTTATGGCACCATTGAAACAGGGAAGGACGGATTGCTGACCAATCTGGTTGAAAAACCTGAACTAACATTTAAAATCAATAGCGGAATGTATATTCTTGAGTCCCATCTAATCGAGGAGATCCCCGAGAATGAAGTTTATAATATCACTGATCTGATCATTAAACTTCAGCAAGAGGGAAGAAGAGTCGGTGTATTTCCCATTTCACAAAACAGCTGGATTGATGTGGGAGATTGGAAACACTATGCACATATATTAGAAAACTATACAGTATAAATCTGAGAACATCTCCTCCATGAAAATCCTCATTCTTTTTGAATATGCCAATCATTATCAAACCATAGATAATCTGTGCAATAATTTAAATAAGAAAGGATTGGAGGCTTCTTCATTTAATGTGGCTTATTGGAGGTTCCGGAACAGGCTTACAAAACGAGTACCGCTCTGGATACGTATTGTTTCCCTTCTCGCAAAAATTCCAGGGGTAAGGGGTTTCTTAACAAGTGTATTCAGGTATAAGGCTTTGCTCGGACTGGCAGATAACTATGATATTATTGACATCCACTTTTTTAGTCCCATGTATGACAAGCTTATTCTGGAACTTAAGCGACGAGGGAAAGGTGTAAAGATTACAGTGTGGGGACATGATTTATACATGGTGGATCAAAATCGCCGCGAGCAGCAGAGAAGACTCTATAAAGTGGTTGATATTATTCAAACTGAAACACAGGAAATTGCCAATGATTTCTTGGAAGTCTACCCTGAATGCGAAGCTAGAATGAGGGTAGCTCATTTCGGAATTATTCAGTTTGACATTATTGATGAATTGATGCTGAATGGTAATGTGGAAGTATACAAAAAAGAATTGGGTATCCCTTTAGACAAGATTATCATAACATGTGGAACCAATAGAAGTGCCGGACACCAGCATCTGAAAATGCTGGATGGCATAGAGCACCTGGTTCCAGAATTGAAGGAACAATTGTTTCTTATAATTCCCATGACTTATGGAGGAGAGAAATCATATATTCAAGCTGTCAGACAAAAGGTTGAATCAATTGGTATTCCTCATCTGATCCTGACCTCTTTTCTCACCCTCCACGATTTGTCAAAGCTTCGAATGGTAAGTGGTTTAACCATTACCATACAAGATTCTGATGCCCTTGCATCTGCTATCCAGGAGTATCTTTATGCCGGGGGGATCCTCATTGCAGGCAATTGGTTGCCGTACCACGCGCTTACAGAGCGAGGAATTTTCTTCTTACGGACCTCCCTGGAAGCGCTAAGCCTTACTTTAACAGATTCTCTTAATAATTACCAGTCATACAGGGATAAGTGTAATGCAAACAGGGAGAAGCTTGCCGAGTTTTCTTCCTGGAACAATGTCATCCATTCCTGGCTCAGAGTATATGATGATATTAAAATTTAGTATTCTATGTGCGGAATAGCTGGTTTTATTGCAAAACAGGGTAAAGTATTACCCAATACCCTGATAGGGGAAATGACCGATTTGATTCATTATCGTGGACCGGATGATGAAGGATTTCTGCTTGTTTCAAAAGATCACAAGATTCAAACAGCCGGGGGAGAAAGCACCCCGGAGGAGGTGTGGCGGACTTCAACCGCTTATGGGCCGGAATTTAAAAGAGAAAGCATTGGTAATGGACAGTCTTCCATTGCTTTTGGACATAAACGTTTGTCTATTCTTGATCTGAGCCCGGCAGGACATCAGCCAATGTCCTACGAAAAAGACAGAATTTGGATAGTTTTTAATGGTGAAATCTACAATTATCAGGAGATTAAACATGAACTTGAGTTATCAGGATTTCATTTTAGCACAGAAACCGATACCGAAGTTATCCTGGCTGCATATTCTAAGTGGGGAGAGGCCTGCCTGGACAGATTTGTAGGTATGTGGGCGCTGGCTCTCTATGATCGGGATAGGAAGGAGCTTTTCCTGGCCCGGGATCGCTATGGAATTAAGCCCCTTTACTACTACTTTTCTCCTGAGGGGGATTTCTATTTCGCAAGTGAGATTAAACAGTTCACGGTGATTGCTGGATGGCAATCTAGAATGAATCAAAACAGGGTATATGATCAATTATTGCATTCTTTTACTGATCATACGGATGAAACAATGTTTGACGGAGTGTTTCAGCTGCCTGGTGGCACCAGTTATAAATCACCCACACGCGATTTAAAACCAAATCCTTCAGGGAAGTTAAACTACAGAAAATGGTACACTCTGAACAGAGATCCTTTTCATGGATCCTTTGAAGAAGCATCTGTTACGTTCAGAACCTTGTTTGAGCGAGCAATTATGGAGCATCACCATGCTGATGTTCCTGTTGGGACTGCATTGTCTGGGGGGCTCGATTCCTCTGCCACCGTGTGTGAGGTAAATCGCATTATGGGAGCGCAACAGGAGGTAGGTCTCCAGAAAACATTTTCATCCTGTTCAGTAGATGAAAGGTTTAGCGAAAGAAAATGGATGGATATTGTCGTTGATCATACCAATGTGGATGCACATTTTATTTATCCGGAAATGGAGGAGGCTCTTGCTCTTACACCGGACATTCTTTGGCATCATGATGAACCCTATCAATCCCAGAGTGCCTTCCTTGCTTACAGTGTATTTAAATTGGCCCGCGCAAATAATGTAATCGTATTATTGAACGGTCAGGGGGCAGACGAGTATCTGGGTGGCTATGGCCAGTTTACTATATCTCGTTATGCTTCAATGACAAAGCGATTGAAGTTTTTGGAACTGCTTGCAGATATCAAAAAGCTGCAGGAGATAAGACCAGTATCGAAATCTTCACTCTTTATGGAAGTTGCTGGCCATGTTTTACCCAGGTCGGTTCGGAGAAGATTATCAAATATTAAAAGCAGCTCGGATCATGTTAAAAGTATAATAGATGCCAATCGTCTCTGTACTGATCCCATACATCCATTTGATTCTATACCTGTTCCCTATGGAACGGTTCCTGAAATTTCGGAACACCTGACTTTCTATAGTACCCTTCCAAAGTATCTTCATTGGGAAGATCGTAACTCCATGGCACATTCTGTTGAGGCAAGAGTTCCTTTCCTGGACCATCGCCTTGTTGAATTTGCATACAGTTTGCCTGATAGTTTCCATGAAAAAGAAGGCATTAATAAGAGGGTTATGCGGAATGCTTTGTCAAGCTTATTACCTGAAAAGATAATGAACAGGAAGGACAAAATGGGATTTACTACACCTGAAGAACTATGGGTCAGAGAAAAGAGTCCATCTGTGTTCAGAAAGAAAATCATTGAAGCCATTTTAGTATCCGATGGAATCATAAAGCCTGATGCACTAGACTACTTTGACAGAATGGTAGCAGGTAAAATGCCCTTTGATTATACATATTGGAGGCTCATTCTCTTTAGTGAATGGGTAAAGAAATTCCAGGTAAAACTTGACTAAGAATTCAGTGAAGAAATTGTCAATTATAGTTCCCATGTATAAGGTAGGGCCTTATGTGGAAAAATGCCTTCGAAGTCTTGAAGATCAAGATATTCCAAGGAATGATTATGAGATTATCTGTATCAATGATGGCTCTCCTGATAATAGCCACGAGGTGGTGGTTCATTTACAAAAGGAATATGAAAATATTCTATTGATAGACCAGGAAAACCAGGGAGTATCCAGAGCAAGGAACAATGGTATGGCCCTGGCAACAGGTGAGTACCTGATGATGGTAGACCCTGACGATTTTCTAAAACCAAATGTATTAAAAGACCGACTGAAGGTGATGGACGAGTTCCAGCTTGAGGTAGGATTGATGGGTTATACTATCCTGAATGAGAATCAGGTTGAAGAGTATCACTACGATCCTATACACGATGTATCCCAGGTGCTTGCGGGGGTCGATCTGTTGAATAAGTTCTGGGAGGAGGAGACAGGTACAGAGGAGCGTGATCCTCATCGTTCTGTTTCCATCTTATTCAGGTCTTCATTATTAAAGGAATATGACCTCCAGTACCTGGTGGATGTCCCCTACCTGGAGGATGGAGAACTGATGACAAGAATCATGTGTCTGGCAAAGCGGACGACCTTTATAAATGGGCAGATGTACATGAGAACGACAAGACCTGGTTCGGCCACGCACAGTCCCCTCTATCATTCGGAAAGGGGAAGAGACGGCTTTCTGAAGGCGGCCTATAATCTTCACCATTTTAAGCTTGAGCATTGCAGGAACAGGAATCAAATAGATTTTATAAACGACTCCATCGTTCATTTCACCATCTTGTCTCTCACTTCTTTGAAAATCAGGCATTACTTGAAGAACTATTCAAAACTGTATGAGAGATTGAAAAAGGGGCCTTTGAAAAAGCTTGAACTGGAAGGATGCAGCAGCTTCTATAAGAAGATGGGATCTTATTACAATTGCTCCATACACTGCTTTTACCTTTACTGGACATTTTATAAGAGTCGGGAGTTAATAAATAATACCTTTTCTTTTCTGACCCGAAACAAGAAACAAAGTTAAATACATGATGGAGAAGAGAAGTATCTTACTGGTTTCCAGTGCGTTTTATCCTGAAATTTCTCCAAGAAGTTTCAGGGCAACGGAGCTTGCTAAGGAATTTATAAGGCTAGGTCACCACGTGGTAGTTATTTCAAAGCATAGGGATCATGATTACAAAGAATTTCTTGAGAATTTTCCCCTGGAGCTCAAAATGTGGCCAAAAAGTTCATTTCCCAATGTTCCCACATTTAAAAAGAAACCTTTGAGCCTTGTGTTCAGGGCCCTTGCCAGGTTGCTTCATTTGCTATTGGAGTACCCTGCCATCGAAGAGATGTTCAGGGTACAGCGGATGCTCAAAAATGAACAGGGCTATGACTTAATGATTTCATTTGCTGTCCCCTACCCGGTACAATGGGGGGCGGCCCGGGCCTGGCAAAAAGTAAAGCCTATCGCATCAACCTGGGTAGCCGATTGCGGGGACCCCTATATGGGCGATGTACTAGATTCGTTCAGGAAACCCTTTTATTTCGCCTATCTCGAAAAGCAGTTTTGCAGGAAAGCCAGCTATATCAGTATACCCGTAGAGAGTGCCAGACCAGCATACTTTAAGGAGTTTCATCCAAAAATACGGATCATACCCCAGGGTTTTGATTTTGATTTGAGTGCTGTAAATACGCCACCTGCTGGAAACCCCGAACCATCCTTTGCCTATGCGGGAGGATTCCTGCAGGGCATCCGCGATCCTAGTCTCTTGCTGCGATACCTTGAGGATTATGATGGACCTTTTAAGTTCCATGTGTTTACCAGCCAGCCAGAGGCTTTTGATGACTGTAGTGTAGCTCTAAAGCGGAATCTTGTTGTTTCGGATTATATTATCCGGAAGGACTTATTAAAAATCCTTTCGCAAATGGATTTCTTGATTAATTTTGATAATAATACAAGCCTGAATGTGCCCAGCAAACTGATCGATTACGCGATAGCCGGCAGACCAGTACTTAATATTGATAAGCAGTTCAAACAGGAGGATCTTTTTGCCTTCCTAAATGGAGATTATACAAAACGCATGAATTTGCCTGCACAGGAACAATACCATATTGGTCGTGTCTCTCGGCTTTTCCTTGAATTAATATAAACTGTCCAGCGCCATGACTAAAACCACAAGCACCCAAGTTGCTCCAGTCTTTCAGACTAGTGGCCGCTATTACATGGTTTTGTTCCTTCTGTGGCCCTTTCTGGCTTTTATCACAGCTCTGATAAATTACAACCAGAAGGAGTCCCGAAAGGTCGTCTACTTTTTCCTCATTTATTACGGGCTTTCATTTGTTATCGGTGAATTGGGCATGGATGCCGAAGGCTATGCTGCGGGATTGAAATATGCTGCCCGAATACCCACATCAGAATTTTTTTCGATTTTTGGTGGACTATATTCTGAATCTAAGCTGGATGTGGTGGAACCATTTGTCACTTTTATAGTATCCAGGTTTACCACAAGCCATGGGGTTCTGTTTGCAGTTTGGGCTGCAATTTTTGGTTATTTCTATCTGAAATCCATTAATCTGCTGCACGATGACTACCAGAAAAATCCAGGATGGAACTCACAGATATTTCTGATTTTTTTCTTCATGATTATACCCATTACTGCTGTAAGTGGTGTGCGTATGACCATTGCTGCATGGATCTTTTTTTATGGAGCCTACCATGTCATATTGTACAGGAAGGCCGGCTATTTGCTTCTTGCATTGTCTGCCTCGTTGATGCACTGGAGTTTCCTGACTGCTAATGCCATTCTATTGATCTATTTTTTCGCAGGGAACAGGAATTTCATATACCTTCCTTTGGTGGCGCTCTCTTTTATCAGGCCACGCTTAATTGCACCTCTGTTCCAAAGTCTTGCCTTGATGTCGGGAGAAGGAATTCAGAACAGGTATGAGGGTTATTCAAGTGAGGGGTATATTGAGGGAATAGAACAGGCCGCTGAAGGAGCTTCATGGTTTTTGAATTTAAGTAACAACTTGGCATTTTATTATGTCCTGGTGGTTCTCTTGCTAATACAGTTGATTAACCGAAAACAGATGAAGGATGCGGCAGACATGAATTTGTTCAGCTTTTTGCTCATCTTCCTTGCATTTGTAAATTTCGGTATGGTTATTCCGACCTTTGGAGGCCGGTTTCAGCTGGTGTTTATGCTTTTCGCAACTCTGTATATTTTCCGTTATTCCTTGAAGATGTCGAACCGCGGCCTTGATCTGATCACATGGGCTGGACTATTCCCTATGGCCTTGTATTCAGCTGTTGTTTTCAGGGTCGGACTGGAAAGTATTAATGTGTGGATTTTTAGTCCCGTTTTTGGTGTTCCATTGCTGGCCCCGGCACTGTCAATTGCAGAATTCCTGTTTTCTTAAAGCAAATATCTTGAAATATAAAACATCGGCCAGAACACTTTTCTTGAAAAATGCTTCAAATATCCCAGGCTGGAGCTCCAAACGTAAATTAGTGGTTTTTGAATCTGATGACTGGGGAAGCATCCGAACTCCCTCAACAGAGGCTTATGACAATCTGAAGAGGGATGGGATAGATATGGAGTCCGATGAGGGCCATCTCTATAACAAATACGATTCTCTGGCTGGAAGTGCGGATCTCTCGTCCCTGTTTGAGGTATTGAATTCCGTACGTGACAGCACAGACCGGCCAGCGGTATTTACTCCAGAATCGGTGGTTGCGAATCCGGATTTTGAACGCATCCGCCAATCGGGCTATAAGGAATACTTCTACGTGCCATTTACAGAGAATCTCCTGGATCAAGGGCATGGAGAAGATACTTTCAGGCTCTGGAAAGAAGGCATTGAGAATAGATTGTTTGTACCCCAGTTTCATGGACGGGAGCATTTGAATGTGCCGGTTTGGATGCGTGCCCTTCAGGGAGGACTTTCAGCTCCCTTAAGTGCCTTCAAACAGGGCATGTGGGGCATCAGCACGGCCGATGATCAACGGATTGGACTGGAATTTCAGGCTGCATTTGATTACCAGGTACCGGAGGACCTCCTGTATCATAAGAAGGTTCTTGTAAGCGGACTGAATCTTTTTGAGAAGCTCTTTGACTACCGTGCCAGTTATTTTGTACCGCCTAATGGGCGGATCAGTTCAAGCCTGGAACCCCTTCTTGCAGAGGAAGGGATCAGACTGCTCTCCGTTTCCAAAATAAACAGGGAGCCTTTAGGGCACGGAAAGGATGGAAGAAGGCTTCACTGGCTCGGGCAACGGAGTCGGGACGGACTCACCTATCTCACGAGGAATTGTGTTTTTGAGCCCGTGAAACCAGGTATAGACTGGGTCGACACCTGCCTCTATGAAATTTCTACGGCATTCAGGTGGAAGAAGCCCGCCCTGATCAGTTCTCACCGTGTCAATTACATCGGCACGCTTTATCCAGAAAACCGTGACCGGGGGCTTATATTTCTCAGACAGCTAATAAAAAGAATTGTTACCAATTGGCCCGAAGTGGAGTTTGTCAGCTCTGCTGAACTGGGGGAAATCATTCAAAATGGCTAATCCATTAAAAAGAATCAAATCAGGAATTTCGAGGAATCTGCTCAATATACCTGGCTGGCGTACAAAGCGTAAGTTAGTCCTCATAGAGAGTGACGACTGGGGCAGCATCCGGATGCCTTCGTTGGATGTATATAGCAAGTTTGTGGACAGGGGATTTAACGTGGCCGGAAGCGACTATAATCGCTTCGATTCTCTGGAGAGCAACATGGACCTGGAAATGCTCTTTGAAGTCATGCAAGGTCATAAGGATGCCGTGGGAAATCCAGCAATAATCACTGCAAACTGTGTTATGGGCAACCCGGATTTTGAAAAAATTAAAGCTGCCGGTTTTAACAGCTACCACGTGGAACCTGTAACCCAGACACTGAAACATTATCCAGGACGTGACAGGGTGGAGGAGCTGTGGAAGCAGGGAAACTCGGCTGGCATCTTCCGTCCCCAATTTCATGGTCGCGAACACGTTAATGTGGTCAGATGGATGAAGGCGCTGCAGGAGAAGAGTGCAGGGATGATGTTTACTTTTGATCATGGAACCACTTTCTCAGGTGATGGGGATTATAATTTTATGGAAGTCCTGGATTATAATCATCCGGATGACCTGGTCCAGATGAAGGAGGGTTTGTCTCAGGGACTGGATATGTTTGAACAGGTGTTCGGCTACCGGTCCCTGTCCTTTATACCTCCCTGCTATACCTGGAACAGTGCCGTGGAAGAAACACTCCATAAGGAAGGGGTACGTTATATCCAGGGGATCGTCACACAACTGATTCCAACTGGAACCTTTGGAAAATACAAGTCAAAAATGCATTTTCTTGGAAATAGAAACGCTTATGGTCAGCGTTTTCTTATCAGGAATGCCTTTTTTGAACCATCACTCAGAAAAATGACCGATCCGGTAGGGGAGGTATTGAAGCGTATAGAAATTGCATTCAGATGGAACAAGCCCGCATTGATCGGCAGTCATCGTATCAATTATATAGGTTCTCTGGATGAAAAGAACAGGAAAGAAAACCTTGACCTGCTGAACGAATTGCTGAAGCGTATCGTGAAACAATGGCCCGAGGTTGAGTTTGTCAGCTCAGACACATTGGGCGATCTGATTTCAGGAGGAGAAGAACAATGAACATAATTTTAACGGGGGATTTTTGTCCCATAAACAGACCCGGGGAACTGGCGCGAAAAGGAAAGATAGATGCGCTTACCAACGATTTTGCTGATTTGTTCGAAAACAGTGATCTGAATGTGGTTGATTTGGAGTGCCCGTTTACAGAATCCAAATCGGCCCGAAAAAAGACCGGCCCTCATCAGAAGGCACCTCCGGAAAGCATTAAAATATTGAAACACGCAGGGATTCACCTGGCCGCCATGGCTAACAATCATATCATGGATTATGGCTCTGAGGGGGTGCGGGATACCTTAGAGAAGTGTGAGCAGCAAGACATTCGTACAGTGGGTATCGGAAAAAGCAAAGCCCAATCCAGGATTCCGTTTTCAGGTAAAATAAAGGGGAAAAAGCTTGCCATTTTGAATTATGCTGATAACGAGTTTTTATCAGCTCCTGATGGTTCTTACCACTGTAATATTCTGGATGCTGTGAGTTGTGCCGGGGATATAGCTGCAGCCGGTAAGGAGCATGATTTCGTTATTGTAATAGTACATGCGGGGAATGAATTCTATGAGCTGCCTTCTCCACGCACCAAGAGCTTGTACAGAAGTATCATTGATATGGGTGCCGATACCGTAGTGTCGCATCATACACATGCTTTTTCCGGATATGAGACTTACAAATCAAAACCTATTTTTTACGGACTGGGAAATTTTATGTATGACTGGCCGGGCAAATTGGATGAAAACTGGAACCGGGGATATATGGTAAGCTTGCAACTGGCGGATCAGATTTCCTTTGAGCTTATTCCACTGAAACAGTGTGGTAAAGAGCCCGGTGTATTTCGACTGAATGAGGATGAAACCTTGGCTTTCGAAAAGAAAATAGAAAACTTAAATGGCATCATAGCAGACGATCGAGAGCTTGAGGAGCGTTTTGGGGAATACTGCCAGAAGGTATTTCCCATGTACGATGCATTCCTGGAGCCTTACTTTGGACGCTTTGTAACAGCACTGCGAAAGAGGGGACTGTTCCCAAGACTCATCTCAAAACGTAAAAGATTACTCTATCTGAACCTGATTCGATGCGAATCACACCGTGAAGTGCTTTTACAATTACTTAAACAAAATGAATAGTCAGAAATGTGCGGTATAGCAGGATATATAAATAGGTCAGCTCAGCCCCTGACTGACTCTTTTTGCATTCTCGAGATGTTAAAGATTCAGAAGCATCGGGGGCCGGACGACTCAGGAGCAAGGGCATTCAACCTTAAAACCGGAGTTTCGGTGGAGCTGGAAATGGGAGCTCCCCACCCCATTGACCAGATTTTTGACGGAATCCTGGGATTTAACCGGCTCAGTATTCTGGACCTTTCCCAGAATGGGCACCAGCCAATGGTGAGCCCGGATGAACAGGTGCTTCTTACGCTGAATGGGGAGATCTACAATGCATTTGACTTTAAGGAGGAGTTGGAAAAGTGGGGCTATCGGTTTAAAAGCACAAGCGATACTGAGGTCGTTCTTGCACTCTATCTGAAGTATGGTTTTGAGGGTATGCTCCATCGTTTGAACGGAATGTTTGCAATAGTGATCACAGATTTAAGCAGAGGGGAACTTTATATTACACGTGACCGCTTTGGAATCAAGCCCATGTACTACATTTGTAATGAAAAGCACTTCGCATTTTCATCGGAGCTGAAAAGCTTCAAGTACCTCGATGGATTTGATTACAGGCTGGATACCGATAAGCTTGATGAATTCCTTTTATTCCGGAATACCTTGAAAGGAACCCTGTTCAGTGGCATCATGTCGCTTGATCCGGGGCATTATCTGATGTACCGGACGGACCGGGAACCTGAATTAATACGCTACTTTAACCCCGATCATTATGCTCGTACCACAGAATCCTCAGGTAGCCTGGCAGAATATGGGGAACAGATGGAGGAATGGTTAAGCAAGAGTGTCCGCAGTCAGCTGATGAGCGATGTGAAGCTTGGCTGCCAGCTTTCAGGTGGGGTTGACTCATCGCTGGTAACCTGGCTTGCAAACAGGAACAGTGAAAAGGGCAGCTTCGAATCGGTATCCATAGTTTTTAAGGATCAGCGCTTTAGCGAGGAAAAATTCATAGATCGTGTCTCAGAGAATCTTTCCATTACCTCACACAAGTTCCTGTTGGATTCAGACTATTACCTGGATCATATCGGTCGCGCCACATGGCATCTTGAGTATCCTCTGAATCACCCAAATACCATTGGGATCTACAAACTTTCCCAGCGGGCAAGGGATTATGTGACCGTATTGCTCAGTGGGGAAGGTGCCGATGAAGTCTTCGGTGGATACACCAGGTTTTACAGCCTGAGCTATCCTTACCGGACCAGGAGATTGTTGCATCAGGTAAAGAAGAACCTGGGGCATCCAATGGATCTGATGGATTACTTCAGACAAGATTATCGCTCGGTGATGGCTACTGCATTTATGACCCCTGGAATGGCAGGAGGATTACGGTCCGGATTCAGTAAAAAGAAGGCTACAATGGCCAGGCGTTCACTTTACAACTCCCTGGAGGGCTCGCTTTTTGACAGGCAGGTGAAGTATGAAATGATGGCCTATCTGCCGGATCTGCTGATCAGACAGGATAAAATGTCTATGGCACATTCCATCGAAAACAGAGTTCCCTTTCTGGACAATGAGGTGGTCGAGAGTGCTTTTACAATCCCGGAGAAATACCTGCTTCTCAGAGAAAGCCCGGAGGGAAAAAATACCGAGAAATATCTACTCAAAAAGATGACCGCATCTACCTTTGGTCAGGATTTCGCCTTCCGGGACAAGATGGGTTTTGGTATTCCGGTGCGGGAGTTTTTCCTGAACAATCGTTTTAGTCAGTATCTTAACGATGTTGTATCGCCTGGTATAAAACAGCGGGAAATTTTCAATCACGAGCCGGTTCTCAATTGGCTGTCAAATGTTAAAAAATTAAAATATAATGAGTTAGAGGCCTTATGGGTTCTGGTGTCATTCGAGATCTGGGCCGGCATTTACTTAGACGGGAACAATGAAAATTGGCATACATAACACTAAGGATTCATTCAGCGACCGCTGGATTTCCTATTGCATCGAAAAGGGGATCGACTACAAGTTGATCGACTGCTATCGTTCTGATATTGTTGAGCAACTAGCAGAATGTGGGGCTCTTATGTGGCATTTTGTCCATAAGGATTCCAGGGACAGTAAATTTGCAAAACAACTGCTGTTTTCTCTAGAGCAGACCGGGAAAAAGGTATTTCCTGATTTTAATACCATGTGGCACTTTGACGATAAAGTGGGTCAAAAGTACCTCTTAGAGTCCATGGATGCACCCCTGGCTCCGGCGTATGTATTCTATAGGAAACAGGAGGCTCTGACCTGGGCAGGCGAAGCCAGCTACCCCAAGGTATTTAAACTGCGAAATGGCTCCGGATCCCAGAATGTGCGTCTGGTTAAATCGAAGAGGCAGGCTGGAAAATTGATCAGGAAGGCCTTTGGCAAAGGATTCAAGCAATATGAGGCCTGGAGCAATCTGAAGGAAAGAATCCGCAAGTACCGGCTGGGTAAAACGACACTCTGGGATGTGATTAAAGGAATGATCCGGCTGGTTTATCCCACCAGGTATGCGCGGGTAACCGGACGAGAGGTGGCTTATATTTACTTCCAGGACTTTATTCCCGGTAACGACCACGATATAAGGGTTATCGTTGTCGGGGACAAGGCATTTGCCCTGAAAAGAATGGTGCGTGAAAATGATTTCAGGGCCTCAGGCAGTGGATTCATTCTATATGAAAAGAAGCATTTTGATGAGGAGACAATCCGTCTTTCTTTTGATGTTTCGGAAAAGCTTGGGGCTCAATGTATGACTTACGATTTTGTGTACGAGGAGGGAAAACCCCGAATTGTGGAAATAAGTTATGGTTTTGAGGTGAAAGCCTACGATGATTGTGAAGGATACTGGAAAAGGGACCTGAGCTGGGAACCGGGCCCATTTAATCCCTACGGATGGATGGTGGAGGATCTGATAAAGTGACGAAAAGGATACTATGCCTGGTAATTCACTCACTGCAGGCGGGAGGTATGGAGAGGGTGATGTCCGAATTGGCAAGGCATTTTGCATTAAAAGAGGAGCTTGATCTTCATCTGATCATTTACGGGATGAACAGGGAGATATTTTACGAGATTCCCGGAAACATTACCATTCATAAACCGATATTTAGATTCAACAACAGATTCCGCCTCTATTTTACCATCCGGACCCTTTTCTTTCTTCGTTCAGCCATTACCGGTATCCGTCCGGAAAGCGTGCTGAGTTTTGGAGAGTACTGGAACAGCCTGGTTCTGCTTTCAACCCGTGGACTGAAGGTCCCTGTTTTTGTATCCGACCGCAGTCAGCCCGACAAAAGTCTTGGAACATTTCAGGACAAGCTAAGGCAGTGGCTTTATCCCTGTGCCAGTGGTGTGATCCTTCAGACCGAAAAGGCAAAGGAGATCTATCTCAGAAAGAATAGGAGCCGGAACATTGCTGTTATAGGGAATCCCATAAGGGAGATCAGCGAGGGGACGGCCCCTGTAGAAAGAGAGAAAGCTGTACTGATGGTGGGTCGACTGATCAGATCCAAGCACCAGGATCAACTGATAGAGATGTTTTCCAGGGTTGCTCCCCCAGACTGGAAACTGGTGCTGGTTGGGTACGATCATCTAGGGCAGAACAACCTGGAACGCTTACGGAAATTGGCCAGAGAGCTTCAGGTAGAAGAAAGCGTGGTATTTGCGGGAAAACAGGATCAGATTGAAAAAATCTATCTCAGGAGTGCTATATTTGCATTCACTTCCAGCTCGGAAGGCTTTCCCAATGTGATCGGGGAGGCTATGTCGGCCGGACTTCCGGTTATTGCGTATGATTGTACGGCAGGCCCATCCGAGATGATTGTTGATGGATTTAATGGCTACTTGGTTCCTCTTTTCGATACGGACGACTTTGAATCAAAACTGGCCCGTTTGATGGCAGAGGAAGAGCTAAGGAACAGTATGGGATCAAATGGAAGGGAGAGTATCAAACGGTTTTCCAGGGAGCAGGTTTGTGACTCCTTTTACAGATTTATCATGACTAGGCAAAACAATTTGACCACATGAAAATACTTATCATTGGATCCAAGGGATTTATAGGATCGCATCTTCTTCAGTATTATAAAGAGAAAGGAGAAGAGGTCTGGGGAGCTGATGTGATTGTTGATTATGCTCATTCTGATGACTATTTTTTAATTGATGCTTCCAATTCCGATTTCAGTTCTCTTTTTGCACAGGCAAATTTTGATCTCTGTGTGAATTGTTCTGGGGCGGCAAGTGTTCCTGACTCCATAAACAATCCCCTGAGGGATTATTTCCTGAATACAGTAAATGTCTACAAGATACTGGAAGCGATCAAAAGCCATCAGCCCGGGTGTAAGTTCATGAATCTCTCCAGCGCTGCCATATACGGAAATCCGGCAGAGCTCCCGGTGAAGGAAAGTGCAAGTCCTAAACCGCTTTCTCCATATGGGATTCATAAACTTCAATCGGAGCAGATATGTGAAGAGTTCTATGCCTACTGGAATATATCCACCTGCTCCTTACGCATTTTTTCTGTATACGGGGATGGTTTGAAAAAGCAGTTGTTCTGGGATCTTTATCACAAAGCAGCAAAGGATCAGCCACTCAAACTTTATGGTACCGGGGATGAATCCCGCGATTTTATTCATGTCCTGGATCTTGTTAGAACCATTGACCTGATCTCCCTGCATGCATCCTTTAATGCAGATGTGATTAATGTGGCCAACGGGGAGGAAACAACGATTAGAGATGTTGCATCAATTTTTTTCAGTTTTTTCAATTCTCCTGTGGAATACTCCTTTTCGGGGGAATCCAGAAAAGGTGACCCGGTCAACTGGAGGGCCGATATTAGCAGGCTCATCTCATTTGGTTATCAGCCTGCTATGGATATGACCACCGGCCTGGGGAACTACTATAAATGGATCACAAAATAACATAGAATAAATTATGAAGCATGCACTAGTTACAGGTATTACCGGACAGGATGGTGCCTATCTGGCGGAATTTCTTTTACAAAAAGGTTACAAGGTATATGGCACCTTCAGAAGGTTGTCCACTCCAAATTTCTGGCGTTTACAGTATCTGGAAATTTTTGACAAAATTGAACTATTGCCAGTTGATCTGCTGGATAGTTTTTCCATTACGGAGGCCATTAAAATCGCTCAACCTGATGAAATTTACAACCTGGCTGCACAAAGTTTTGTGGGTGCCTCTTTCGAACAACCTCTGGCTTCTGCAGAGATAACCGGTATCGGCGTGGTGAAATTTTTGGAAGCCATAAGAAACATTGCTCCCGATGTGAAATTTTACCAGGCTTCAACCAGTGAGATGTTTGGAGATAATCAATTTACCGAGCAGTCTGAAGATACCATGTTCGAACCTTCCAGTCCGTATGCTGCAGCCAAATTATATGCCCATAATATGGTTAAGATATACAGAAAGGGCTATGGAATCTTTGCCTGCAATGGCATTCTTTTCAACCATGAAAGCCCCCTTCGCGGCCTGGAGTTTGTCACCCGTAAAATAACCAATGCCGTAGCTAAAATAAACCTGGGTCTTGAAGAGTATATAGAACTGGGGAATATTGAAGCAAAAAGAGATTGGGGATATGCACCCGAGTATGTGGAAGCTATGTGGATGATGTTGCAGCAGGAAACACCAGACGATTATGTTGTTGCAACCAATGAAACCCATACCATAAAGGAATTCCTGGAGGTGGCATTTAATGTGATCGGACTGGATTGGGAAAAACATGTGCGAATTGATGAGCGCTTTATGAGACCCGTGGATGTTCGATACCTGAAAGGAAATTATGATAAGTGCAAGTCCAAGCTGGGCTGGGAACCCAAAACCAGGTTTAACAAGCTGGCTGAGATTATGTTGAGCTCAGATATTGAGCGATGGAAAAATTGGAGTAGCGGAGAACATTTTCCCTGGGATGCATGGAACTATCCCAATGAGAAAAAAATCCTTTCCAGGAAACTGGGACTGGACAGGTAGGTGATGGGAACGCAATCGCATAGCAGATTTAAACTAGGCATCCTGTTTAATTTTGCCCCCTCCTGGATGGGGGGAGTCATGTATATTATCAATATCGTCAAAACACTGAATTTCCTGGATGATGAAGATAAACCAGAGCTTTGTGTGTTTTATCGGGCCGATCTGGAACGCTTCCTGAAAGAATTTGATTATCCTTATATTAATCTGGTAAAGTGGGATTTTCCATCCATCACAAAAACTACCATAAAATCCAGACTTTCCGGGAAGAATCTTTTTATCTCCGAAATCCTGGACCAGTTTCCTCAGGATGCTGTTTTTCCACTGCAGGATTATCCCGTCAGGACAAATACTGGAACCAGACTGATCTCCTGGACCCCCGATTTCCAGCATAAGTACTATCCCGAATTTTTTTCCAGGAAAATCAGGATGGGTCGCCATGTTCGTATCAAGAATACCATTAGGAACACAGACGATCTCATCCTCTCCAGTGAGGATGCAAAAAGGGATTTGCAGAAGTTTTACAAGGTTCGCAAAGGTCTGAAAATCCACATTTACCACTTTGTTTCCATCATGGAGGATTTGAAAGAGACTGATGTTGATGAACTGAAAGTCAGGTACAATCTACCCGGAAGGTATTTCCTGGTATCCAACCAATTTCATAAGCATAAGAATCACCGGATCCTTTTCCTGGCCCAGGCAAAGCTTAAACAGATGGGTATTCCCATTCATCTGGCTATAACCGGTAAGCTTCCCAGTGCATCAGATTCGCCCTATATGGCTGAGCTACACAGCATAATTAACAATAATCAACTCAGGGATCAAATCAGCATATTGGGCATGATTCCCAGGGCCGAACAATTGACGCTTATGAAACATGCGCAGGCCGTATTGCAGCCCAGCCTTTTCGAAGGTTGGAGCACGGTCATTGAGGACGCGCGTTCATTACAGGTGCCTGTTGTGGCCTCCAATCTGAAGGTGAACATGGAACAACTAGGGGAGGATGGAGTCTATTTTGATCCCCATAACGCGGATAAACTGGTACATATACTGAAACGATACCCGGAACGAAATCTGGCCGATTCATTCTATGACGACTATGCCGTAAGGGTAAGGCAAGCTGCAAGTACCTTAATGAAGATTTTCAATTCAGATGCATAAAGCAGGAATAAAAAATATACTGTTCATTACCATCGCCTGGCCTGCTTCTGGCGAGAAAAACCTGTATTCCGATCTGATGGATGAGTTTGTCAGGCAGGGTCATAAAGTCTATGTGGCGGGAAACCAGACATCTAAGGATCCTGCTGCTCCGTTTAGAGCGGAAGAGAAAGGAATTACTGTTTTGCGGATCAGGACTGGTAAGATCCGGAAAGCTTCCTATCTGCAAAAGGCCCTGTCCCTGCTGACCCTGGGCAGGAAAATATCGAAAGCTCTGAAGGTCTACCTGGATGGTGTTACCATAGACCTGATCATTGCACCAACACCTCCGATCACCCTGTCTTTTCTATACAAGAACCTGAAGAAGAAATACGGGGCTCCTTTTTATCTCCTGCTAAAAGACATGTGGCCCCAGGGCTCGGTGGATCTAAGGGTATTCAGAAAATATAGCATTCCCTGGATCTTCTTCAGGTCGCACGAAATCAGGATCTACAAACTGGCCGATTATATTGGATGCATGTCCCCACTTGGCATCAGTTATATATTAAAGAATAACAGCTTTATACCAGAACGCAAACTGGAAGTCTGTCCGAATTCCATTCATCCTGCAGTGATGGCACAGGCAGAAGGATCTGCTGAGATACGATCAAAATACAATATACCCACGGATGCATGTGTCTTTATCTTCAGTGGAAACCTGGGGGTAGGACACGGATTGCATTTTTTGGTTGAAGCCATCAGGGCCCTATCGGATTATCCGAAAGCCTATTTTATTATCGGAGGCTCGGGAACCCATTTTAAATACCTTGAAAGCGGATTTTCAGAATTTTCTCCAAAAAATGCCCTTTTGTATAACTGGCTGCCAAGAGAAGACTTTGTGGATATTCTTAAAACAAGTGATGTGGGCTTAATACTACTCTATAAATACACCTCACCTCAGTTTCCATCCAGGATTCTGAGTTACCTTGAATATTCTAAAGCTACATTGTGTGCAGTGAATGCTTCCACGGATATTGGCGAGATTGTGGAGAGTACAGGCAGTGGACTGTCGGTTGAACATGGTAATTTAGAGGAATTTATAAAATCGATCAAGTACCTTTCGGAGCATCCCTCAGAACGGAAGAAGATGGGGGAGAATGGCCATAAGCTTCTTATGGATCAGTTTACGGTGGAAAAAGGGTATGGGATAATTACCAATCATTTTCAGAAATGATGACATTGTTCAAGGAGAAACCTTCTGAAAAAAAGCTTCATATCCTGCTGCTTGATCAGGGCAGGCAATCCCTGCCTTTTCTGAAAACACTTGCCAAAGAAGGACATCTTATCACCCTCGTATGTAACTCCAGAGTAAATGAAGCTTATTTTTCGAGGTATCCTACGAAAAAACTGATATGGCCCAGTTACATCAATGACAGGCCTGGATTTGAGAGGAAATTGATGCAGTACCTGAGGAATAATGATGTGGATTTCACCTTCAGTGTAAGCGATACCGGAACAGACATTCTTTCAAGGAAGCAAGACGAAATAACTAAATACACACGGATCATAACTCCTCCTTATCCCACCTTTATCCAGGGGGCGGATAAATTGAAACTGATGGAGTATTGCATGGCTGAGAATCTTCCCTGTCCGAAAACAATATTATTGAATGAGGAAACCATGGAACAGGTAGATGTGACCGTCAGGTTTCCGGCAATTGTTAAACCTACCCGGGGGGTAGGCGCAATTGGGGTGGTTCGGGTCAATAACCCTCAGGAGCTTCAAAGAACCTACCACAGCTTAAAAGATGTTCATGAGCAGATCATCGTGCAGGAGTATATCCCCCACGAAGACGGGAAGCAATATATGGCTGAGGCCTTTGTGGATGAGAACGGAAATATGAAGGTGTGTGTGGTGATCTTCAAACCGAGGATTTTCCCTATAAAGGCTGGTACCAGTTCGGCCAATGTAACGGTTGCTTATCCCGAGATCGTTGCTACTACCAGGTCTTTGCTTGAGGGTCTGAACTGGAGAGGACCTGCGGATGTGGATTTTATCCTTGATCCCAGGGATAATGTGGCTAAGATACTGGAAATTAACCCCAGAGTAACGGCTGGGATTAAGATCGCTTTTGTAGCAGGAGTCGATTTTGCCGATCTGTATCTCAAATATGCTTTCAGAGAGGAGATTCAGGAGATAGCAGAGTACAAACTGGGAATATACAGCAGAAACTTTTTCCTTGAAATCCTCTGGTTTCTTTCATCCAGTTCCAGGATGAAAAAGGAAACGTTTCCACCTTTTTTTAAGATGTGCGGGAAAAACATGGTGGATCAGGTATTCAGCCTGGACGATCCACTGACTGGCCTGGGATTCTTTTTACATATGTTGAAGAAGTATATGAATGTTCAGAATTTCAAAAGGAAATTTGTTAAAAGATAAGGCAGGAAATCGTGGGTGAGAAAAGGGTGCATATGCTCTCAGTGGATGTGGAAGATGCTGTAAATCAAGCCATGCGGAATTTTTTCCACAGCGAAATGGAACCTACAATCCGTGTCTATGATAATACCATGCGCCTGCTGGATCTATTTGCAGAATACCGGAGCAGAGCTACCTTTTTTATTCTGGGAGAGGTGGCGAAAAAATATCCGGAATTAATAAAGAACATTGCAGGCCAGGGTCATGAGCTGGGCATTCATGGTTACTCTCATACTCGTTACACCAGTTTGTCGCGGGAAGCACTCCGGGAAGAAATCAGGATGTCTAAATCTTTGGTTGAGGAAATCTCGGGGCAAGCGGTGGTAGGACACCGGGCGCCGGAATTTTCGATAGGCAGAGATAACGCCTGGGTACTGGAAATTCTCAAGGATGAAGGCATTGAGTACGATAGCAGTATTTTTCCTGTGGGACTGGGACGCTATGGTTGGCCGGGTTTTATCAATGAAATAGGCTGGTTTCCTTTGAATGATGGGAGGAAAATCATAGAAGTTCCCCTGACCACCTGCCGGATGCTGGGAAAACAGGTACCTGTGGGGGGTGGGGGGTATTTGAGGATGTTCCCTTTTGCTCTGACCAATCATGCTTTTAAAAAGATTCAGGATCAAAGGCCTGTAAATGTGTATTTGCATCCTTACGAAATTGATCCTCCCCCTTTTCAGGATTTTTATATGGAAGCGATCAGTAAATCCAGTCTGAAGAGCAGACTGAAGTTGAAAACTTACTGGTTAAACAGATATACTGTGATGCCAAAACTTCTCAAGTTGTTGAAGACATACAGTTTCGATACCTTGCAGAATGTAATCCGGGCCAATATGGATGGATTTGTTCAGGATGATGTCCAGTGAGATCGAAATATTATAATACCATGAAATTGTCAAGATTCCTCTACCTGTTCTATTATTTGAGAAAGCTCGACCGAGATAGGCTGAAGCTATTTCTGGCTTATGCATCCGAAGCATGCGGAAAATCAAAAATCAGCATACTCTCAGATAGCATCTGTTCGGTTTTGATTTACAATATATCGATCCTTGACTACTTCTATTTTCGTTTTTTTCAATTGGATAAAGACCAGCGACGGCAGTGGGCTGGAACAGGTTTTTTGTACGAGTATCAACTAAAAATGAACCCCAAAGATTCGCGAGATCTTTTGGAGGACAAGAATAAGTTCCTCAGGCACTTCAGCTCCTTTATTGACAGGAAGTACGGAGACATCGCAAGGCTGAGCTCTGATTCTGTGCTGTTGAAAGCATTGTTGGCCAATGATTCGGGAAAACTGGTATTGAAAAATTCACATGGCCAGGTGGGGGCTGAGGTGGAGGTCGTTTCGTGCGAACAGTTTTCGCCCGAAGATCTGCTGCAATACATGCGGAAGCATTCCTATAATTTGGCTGAAGAATACGTGATTCAACACCCATCCATTATGGAATTGTCTGCTTCAGGATTAAATACGGTTCGTATCTTTACTCAGCTGCATATGAACGAGGTCGTTTACCTTGGTGCCCGCTTCAGAATATCCGTTAATTCTCCTGTGGATAATATGGGTGCTGGAAACCTGGCGGCTTCTGTGAATATTGAAACCGGGGAGGTAAACGGACCAGGGGTATACAGCGATATTACAAAAACGGACGAAAACATACACCCTGTCTCCGGTAAAAGCATCTATGGCTTCAAGATACCCCATTGGAAAGCTTTGCTTGAAATGGCGAAACAGGCAGCCCTTCATTCACCGGAGAACAGATCGGTAGGTTGGGATATTGCAGTGATAAAGGATGGTCCGGAATTGATAGAGGGCAATCACAACTGGTGTAAACTCCTATGGCAGCTACCTGTAAAGGAGGGTATGAAGTCTGAATTGGAGAAGTATTTTTAATGGAAAAGGTATTTATATTTATCAAGCACCATTTCCGGATTCTGTGGAGGCTTATTGAATGGGCGAACGGACTGATTTTCCAGGTGCTGTTCAGGCCATCTTTGAATCGCATCCTTCCCCGGCAGTTTCTGGGTGCAGAAGAATCGCCATTTTTATTCAGGGCATTAAAAGCAAATGATGCTGAAGCCTTGCATGGCCTGATTCACTCACAGGAATCCTCAGATCTAATCTACTTCAGTCCCCACGACTTTGATCTCCCATCAATTGAAAAGCAGTTTAAGAACAGGTCTTTTCTGATGATGGGCGTATTTGATCAGGAGAGGATTATCGGCTATTTTTTTTTACGCTTCTTTGCCAACCGACGTTGTTTTGTTGGGAGGATTATCGATCACAGTTATAGGGGGAAGGGGATTGGGAATCAGATGAACAGGATCATGTACCAGACGGCCTGGGGAATGAACTTCCGCTGTCTCTCTACGATGTCAAAGAACAATCTTGCTGTGATAAGGGCTCACTCTAAAAATTCGGCAATGGTTGTTCTGAAGGAGTTAAGGGATAACTACATACTTGTAGAATTTGTAAAACCACAATCAGCCACAGATAGCATACAACAAGCAGGATGAAAAGGATTTTTGATATTTTGGCTTCTCTTTTTGGTTTGATTGTTCTTTCTCCGGTATTGCTGATTATTGCTGTTCTGATAAGGGTGAGGATGCCGGGACCTGCTCTTTTTAAACAGAAACGTACAGGAAGATACGGCAAGCTTTTTACCATTTATAAATTCCGTTCCATGACCACGGATCATGGGGGAGGGACTATCTCAGTCCTTGGGGAAAACAGAATTACTCCACTCGGGGCCACCTTAAGAAAATACAAGCTTGACGAACTGCCCGAGCTCTGGAACATATTGCGGGGGGAAATGAGTTTTGTGGGACCCCGTCCCGACATGCCCGAGTATATGAACCGGCTCTTGGGAGATGAGCGCTTGATTCTGGAGCTTCGTCCCGGACTTACCGGACCAGCAACCCTGGTTTATGCCAATGAGGAAGAGCTTTTGGCCTCTGTGGAGGATCCACAGAAATACAATGATGAAGTCCTATGGCCGGAAAAAATCAGGCTCAACCTGGATTACTATCACAACAGAACCTTTTTGGGTGACATTCTTATTATCTTGAGAACCATTTTCAGATAAGAACAATAATATTCACAAACAGGTATGTCAGCACATAAAGAACGCATTTACCTTTCCCCCCCACACATGTCAGGCCGTGAGATGCAATATATTCAGGAAGCTTTTGATACAAACTGGGTAGCACCCCTGGGGCCCAATGTGGATGGTTTTGAAGAGGCCGTTGCCAGCTACACGGGCGTAGATCATGTGGCCGCCCTAAGCTCGGGTACAGCGGCCATTCACCTGGCTCTTATTATTCTTGGTGTGGAGCCAGGCGACGAAGTGATTGTATCAACGTTTACTTTCTCTGCTACTGTAAATCCCATCATCTACCAGGGAGCTACACCGATTTTTGTGGATAGTGAGGAGGACACCTGGAACATGGATCCCAGGCTACTTGAGAAGGCTATTGAGGAGCGTATGGAGATGGGAACTAAACCCAAAGCCATTATTGTTGTTCATCTCTATGGCATGCCTGCAAAGATGGATGAAATAACTGCGATAGCAGATCGCTATGAAATTCCAGTTATTGAAGATGCTGCAGAAGCGCTGGGGAGCCGATACAAAGGACAGGCGATTGGTTCCCTTGGAAAGATGGCCGTCTTTTCCTTTAACGGAAATAAAATATTGAATACTTCCGGAGGTGGGGTCCTGCTGTCAAAAGAGGAAGGATTGATATCCAGGGCCAGGTTCCTGGCCACCCAAGCGAGGGATCAGGCAATTCACTATCAACATAGTCAGATTGGCTATAACTACCGAATGAGTAATATTCTCGCAGGAATCGGGAGGGGTCAGATGGAGGTAATTGAGGATCGTGTTCGAAGCAAGCGAGAAAATTTCAGCTTTTATAAGGAACGCCTGGGACCCCGGCAAGGAATTACCTTCCTGGAAGAGCCAGATGCATCCTTTTATTCAAATTACTGGCTAAGCACCATCCTGGTGGATCCCGAATTCACAGGTATCACACGGGAAAAAATGCAAATGGCCCTGGAGGCAGAAAACATTGAGAGCAGACCTCTTTGGAAGCCCATGCATATGCAACCCGTATTTTCTTCATATCCCGATTATTTGAATGGTACTGCCCAAGAGCTTTTTGCAAAAGGTCTTTGCCTTCCTTCTGGTTCCAATTTGTCTGATGCGGATCGGGAACGGGTACTACGGGCTCTTCTTAAAACTTTATAAACTTGTTATAAAGCATTCCCATGCTGCTGGATAGGATCAGGAAATACATTCCGGGTCTTATCCTGGATAAATCCAATTCTTTAACAAGTTCACTTTCATGCATAATTCCCTTGTACAGTTCCTTTCCCTCTGGAGAAATTACCCGGATCTCATTGTCTGTTTCCAGGGGTTCCTCCAAAGACAGTGTAAACCTGCCATCGTTTGGATTGGGATAAAGCAGGCTCGCTATATTTTTATCGGGCTCAGGGAGACCACTGTCTGAGTCAACAGTGATATTCAGCGAATGTGAAGTTGCAATTGCATTCTGATTATCCGTTGCAACAGCTTTTATGGCATGCTGTCCTACTGGTGGATCTTCCCATGTGAGGGTCCAGGGAGCTTCATTTACTTCCCCGATTTTTACGGTTTCATTGAAGAAGAATTCAACAAGCATGACTGAACCGTCGGGATCCGTGGCATCTACCTGAATGACAATATCATCTCCAAAAGAAAAGCTGGTATTGGCAGCCGGAGAAGTAATGAACACGGACGGGTACTGGTTTCCTGAATTTGGATCCATATCGAATTCAAATGCACCGATATCAGGAGACTGTCCCTTAAAGGCCAGACCAACATTTGTACCGGCATCAATCAAGTCACTTCCGGGAGCTAGATGCAATGCACTGATATCTGGAAGTGATCCATCTATGTTTCTATTGGAGGTAAGTTGAGCGAAGACAGCTGACGGATCCGTTAAACGAAAATCTTGATCTGTGAGTGTGACAGCGTCAGTCATGACAAAATAAGGATATTCTGGATACCAATCCCAGGTGTTATGGCTCTCATCATAATTGTCTCCATACAAGGCCAGGAAGGTATTGCTGTTTCCGGAACCGGGGCCCCCATAGGCAATGTTGTTCCTGTAGATCGAAGAGCGAGGATGGTCTGCGCTGGCATCGGCACCGGCAAATCCAAATTCGCATTTATATGAAGTATTGTTATAGTAAAGTCCATTATGCCGGGAATCCAATTCATAAAACCCAAAAGTACAAAATGCAGCGATGCAATTGGTCATTGTAAGCGTATTGTAATTGACAGAAGGATAGTCGGTTAATCCATTATTTTTAAAGCCATTTTTTTCCACTCCGTCTACGACTGGATCAATATCTTCGTATTTGTTACCTGCCATGGCCCAGCAGTTTTTAAAAATCCGTGTAGCTCCATTGATGGGGGTTGGATCCCAACCATCGTCTGTATAATTCCAGGCCCTGCATCCTTCCCAAGAAACATAATTCCCTTTGTAGTGAATGGTCTTCCATGCGTCTGCAGCATTGCCAGGATTGGATGCAAGCGTGTCACACAGGTCATAGGTGTCACAATTGATCCACCGTGTTGTATCATATTCGAAAGGAGAAGGTTCTTCATATGTAAATTGACTCCAGGCTCCGCCTTGAATCCAATACCCTCTCTGTCCAACATTATGAACAATGATGTGCTCAAATGTCAGATTCGCACTACTTGTGGCAGCAATGGCTCCGTCGATCACACTGTCACATTGGAATACGTTCCTGACCTCAAGATCTTTAAAATGGATAAATTCAGCATAATTTATGCTGATAGCACTGTTGTAAATTCCACCGTATGGGTTGGGCGGAATAGATGAGCAGTGAAGACTGCAATCGAGTATTGGGAGCTTGCCAGCAGCAACATCAGGGGGGTAGCCAAAATAACATATGGGATTCCCAGCTGTACCACTGTAACCTACGGGGTAATCGCCTTGAGGATCAATGACACTGGCATCAGTTGAATAGTAGATCCCTCCACGAAAAAATACCGTATCTCCTGGCCGGGCCATTGCAAATGCCCGTTGAAATGTTGCCCAAGGGGCTTCAAAACTGCCATTTCCCCGCATGTCATCACCGGGTGTTTCCGGATGATCGGGGGGAGCTACATAGTAATCGCCTTTTATGTCTTGAGCGTTAGTTAAATTACTTATAATGAGTAGTATAATTAGGTATATTTGTTTCATGCTAATTGATTTCTCTTACGAAGGTAATATTATATGAATTGACTTGTATTAAACAAAAACGGAAATAGTTTGCTTGATAGTATGTTCGGATTTTGATAAATGTTTCGGATAGTTTGATGAATAATGAAAAAAAAAAAACTTCATTAAACCACTTTTCATCAAATTTGCCGAACAAAGAGTTAGTCATATCGTATTGTTTGTGTAGTTTTCGTTTACAAATGAATAAATAATATAGACATAACAGAGACCCACCTGGGAACAGATGCCATGCAGATAACTTCACTTTTCTTTATTATCCTGTCGATCATTTCAGTATTTGCCTATTACCAGTTAAACCACAAGTACAGGGCATTTTTGCTTACCTTTCTTAGCTGCGGGTTTATTGCGACTTATAGTTTCACCTTGCTGGCTTATGTGGTAGTTTATGCCATCATTAATTATGCGATCGGCCTGAAAATCCAGAGTTCCGCATCCAAAAAGACCCTGTTTATTACGGGCCTGGTCATTAATATTACCCAGCTTGTACTTTTAAAATACGTCAGTTTCACCTTGAATCCACTGCTCTACGTGATGGGCGTAGACCTGGATCTGACCATTATTTCAAGAATAATTATACCTGTCGGAGTTTCATTTTTCACCCTGCAGGGAATCGGATATCTGGTAAATGTAAAAATGGGATGGGAAAAGCCTGAAGTAAATTTTAGTCATTTCCTTTTATACCTTATTTTCTTTCCTCGTTTTCTTTCAGGGCCGGTGGACAGATCCAATCATTTTCTTCCGCAACTAAAGGAGGAGCAGCTGTTCAATGAGCAGAAAGTAACCGATGGGCTTCGTCTGATCCTGTTTGGGCTGTTTAAAAAGGTCGCCATCGCCAATCAGCTCGCCCCAGTGGTACTTGGATCATATGCAGACCTGGGCTCGGCAGATACCAAATCCCTCCTGATTGTGCTGCTGATCCAGCCTATTTACCTCTATTTTGATTTTTCCGGATATACCGATATCGCTTTTGGTGTGGCTCGTACATTTGGACTCGAATTGCGGCCAAACTTTAAAAGACCCTTTCTGGCCGAAACCGTGACTGATTTTTGGAAGCGTTTTCATATTTCTCTGGCCTCATGGTTTCATGATTATGTATACATGCGAACCTTTTTCAGGTATCGCAAGTGGGGGAAAAATGCAACAACCTTTGCACTTTTCGTAACCTGGTTGCTTTTCGGAATATGGCATGGGGCAGGATGGACTTTCATGCTGCTGGGCGTAATGCAGGCCTTGGCAATTTATTATGAGTTTTCAACCAAGCGCTGGAGGAACAGGGTGTTTGCAAAAATGCCGAAAGCTCCGAAAATTTTAATGGGGAGGATTCTGACCTACATGTTTTACGGGATCTCACTTGTTTTCTTCTTTGCCCCCGATTTGAATTCAGTCTTTTTATTTTTCTCGAAACTCTTTCCTCTTGAGGGGGTCATCCCATCCGGAATCAGGAATGAGGTATACATCCTGGTGATGTTTTTTGTAGTCATACTGATGGCTTTCGAAATTTTTCAGAATGACTTTAATAAATCGTTCAGCCGACTGGAAGCTTCCTGGCGCAGCTTGAAGCTTACCAATACAATTTTCAGATGGGCTGTTTATCTACTGATTCTGACCTTGGTGATCGTATTTAACAGGGATGTACAACAATTTATATATTTTCAATTCTGATGAAGAAATTTGCACTTAGACTGCTTCTTTTTGCAGCTATCTTTCTTACCTATGATAAGCTATTTATCCTGGTAGCCAAACGCTCAGCAGAGGCTGAAATTGATAAAAGACTGGAATACCTTGTGAAAGGGGAGATCAATAAGGATATTATCATTGCAGGTTCTTCAACAGGCAGCCGTGATATTATTGCTGCACAGATTGAAGAAAAGACTGGTTTTTCAACATATAATTTATGCTTTCCCGGATCTGGAGTGGAGTTCCATGAGTTTATAGTGAATACACTTGTGGAGTTCAATGAGGCCCCTAAGCTTCTTCTACTGATGGTGGACGACGATGTTGAATTAATGAACCATCCCCCGCTGATTTTTAGAAAAGACAGACTCTACCCTCTGGTCCAATACCCCACCATTTGGAAGGAACTGGCCAGACAGGAAAACATGCATCCTTTTTTCTCCTCTTTCCTGATACTTCAGCGCTTGACCAAGTACAATTTTGATCTCAGACAAAAGAGTTTCACACCCATGGACAGCATTATTGCATGTGGATCTATGCCAGTATCCTGGAAGCCTGAGGATATTGTCCTTGAATTTGGGACCAGTGAGCGGATCTATTCCACGGAGAATGAGATTCCGGAAAAAGTAGCTGCATTCAAGGGTATCCTAAAGACCTGTGAAGAGTACAATGTCAGGCTTGTGCTGGTATTTCCCCCCATCTTCCAAGCCCATAGCCTTTCATTTGAAAAGCGGATCAGGAGACTGGCCGGGGATAAGGTTGATTATTACATTTATAACCGGGAAAATCCCATTTATCAAGACGAAGATTATTATAATGACGAAACCCATCTAATGCGTGATGGAGCTATTGTATTTACTGACGAAACAATACGATATCTGGAAAGCGAGATTATCGTGCCTTAGTGGGATGAACTCTGAGGTGGATATCTTGTTTATATAAGTATAACTTCAAAAGCATAATGTTATGAAAAGATTTTTTGCCTTTCTGTTCTTTATTCAGGCAGCACTTCTCGGTCATACTCAACTTATTGTGGATCACAATGCAGTAGCAGACTTTGATAATATTCCAGCTGAATACATTGCGGAAGTAAAAAAGATGATGGTTGCTTTTCCTGGGGAATCCCATTCTGTAGCCATGAGACAGGGGATGGAACTATTGGAGGCTCAAGATGCCACTTACGCATGCAATATCTCGGAAGGGGAGGCTTATACTGACCAGTATGTAAGGGTTGAAGATCTGGGTTGGGTTGGGGAACTGGAATGGTTTACCTGGTTTGCCTATGCTGAAGGTAACAGGCCATATCCAGCAAGAGTCATATTCAAAAATATAATGGAAGATTATCATGCAGATGGTCATCCCATTACCGCCCTGGGATTTACCTGGTGTTATGATATGGTGATTGGTGATGGAAATGAAACAGAAGGAACCGATCCGGACTATGGTGTTCATTGGTATGGAGCTTCTATTGGTGGACCGGATGGAGATTTGGGCTGGGGACTTGATGAAGACGATTATGCGCTTACCGGAAATCGGGTTAACCTTCAAACCTACTTTGGTGCCATGGAGGAATATATTGCCTATAGCAATTCCAATGGATTGGGTACTAAAGTGATTTTTACTACAGGCACTGTTGATTTTGAAGGTGAATGGTGGGGCGAAGGAGGATATCAGGGCCATATTAAACATGAAGCGATTCGCAACTATGTTAAGGCTGATCCTTCAAGGATATTGTTTGACTATGCAGACATTCTCTGTTTTGATGACGACGGTACCATGAATACACAGACCTGGAACGGGCATACCTATCCGTCCATCACTTCAACAAACGAAATGCCGAGAAATTATGGGCATATTTCAGACGCTGGAGCCCTTCGTCTTGCAAAGGCACAATGGTGGATGCTGGCAAGAATAGCAGGATGGAACAGCGAAAGTTCTTCAGTTAATGAATCAGATGAGGATGAGGATGCATTGCTTATTGTAGCCAGAAAAGACTCTCTAACCATTACCACCAGGGATAATTATACAGCATCTACAGTCAGGCTTTTTAATATCCAGGGTTCACTGGTAGCCACCAAGCAGCTTCAGAGTAGCTCATGCAGTATTAATATTTCCAGCCTCCCTTCTGGAGTATACATTGTGGTGCTCTCTGGGAACAATTCTGTTTTATCGCAGGAAGTGGTTATCTAGAGCCGATATTTCAGATCTGATGTTCTATTTGTTAACACCCGTCAGGCTGGTATTGCTTCCATTATTCTCAACCACATCCACTATCCTATTAAAGAGGAGCTCAACAACTGTTGAGGCAAATGCCTCATTTGGATGAGAGTCGTATTCCGATACCGCGTATTCATCTTTGAGATATAATCCTCCCTCAGTCTGCAGACTGTAAAGGTCCCATAGATAAATATTGTCTCCAGGCTGATCCCATTCATCTCTTACCCATTCAAAGAATGCTTTTGCCCTGATGGCCTCCTCTTCGGTAACACTTGATTTAGTCAGGGCTGCACCCGTAAAGAGAATAAATTTTGTCTGCGGGAATTCATGAAGTTTATCTCTTAGTGCAGCATATTGAAGTTTGTAGTTAGCCAGCGTTTTTACATCTGAATCGATACTTGCTACTTCCATGTCTGCTTCTATGTTGCTAATCGGAAAACAGTGCTTGAAAACAATCACCTGGTGATCTTTAGTTAATATCTCCAGAGTGGGTTCCTCCAAGTAGGGTTCCTCTCCCTGGTTCTTTACCCAAATGTTGTAATAATCGAAGGGAAAGTTGTTCCAGCCATAAGGTGAATTTTTAGGAAAGATTTGCTCTCTTATTTTGTATTTCGTTTTATGCTCTCTATTGTATTTGTTCAACATAATGGGAAGCTGCCCTTTTGCCAACCTGTCTGAAAACTTCCTTGTCAGGGTCTTAATCTTCGTTGTGGTATTGCCTATCCAAATGACACGTCCGGTGCTGTGGTGAAGAAACAGAATATTTGTTTCTTCCTTGACTTGTTTGCATGAATTGAAGGAAAATATCATGAAGAGTACACTTAATATGGCCAGTTTTGATTTCATTAGTAATAGATTTAATATATCTAAGCACTTATTTATTTCAACAAAACATATACGAGTCCGGTATGTTCAAACAAAAATAATGTTTTAGTGTCCTAAAGATATATTTTTGTGAAACTATAGTAAATATTAAAATATGCAAAGAGCAATCTTGTTTTTTATTATCATTCAAGGAACCATGTTCAGTAATGCTCAGATTATTGTTGATCACCAGGCTGTTTCAGAATTTGATAGCATTCCAGAAGTATATATTGCAGAAGTAAAAAAGATGATGGTAGCTTTTCCTGGGGAATCCCATTCTGCAGCCATGAGACACGGGATGGAATTGCTGGAGGCCGAGGATGCTACATACGCGTGCAATGTCTCGGAAGGGCAGGCCTATACAGACCAGTATGTCAGGGTGGAAGATCTGGGTTGGATTGGGGAATTGGAGTGGTTTACCTGGTTTGCCTATGACGAAGGAAACAGACCCTATCCCGCAAGGGTTATATTCAAAAATATAATGGAAGATTACCATGCAAATGGTCATCCCATTACCGCCCTGGGATTTACCTGGTGTTATGATATGGTGATCGGTGATGGAAATGAAACAGAAGGGAGCGATCCAGACCATGGTGTCCACTGGTATGGGACTTCCATTGGAGGGCCGGATGGAGATATGGGCTGGGGACTTGATGAGGACGATTATGTGCTTACAGGAAACCGGGTTAACCTTAAAACCTATTTTGGTGCCATGGAGGAATATATTGACTACAGCAATTCCAATGGATTGGGTACCAAGGTGATTTTTACTACAGGCACCGTGGATTTTGAAGGTGAGTGGTGGGGCGAAGGAGGATATCAAGGCCATATCAAACATGAAGCGATTCGCAACTATGTGATGGCTGATACTTCAAGGATATTGTTTGATTATGCGGACATCCTCTGTCATGACAATGACGGGACCATGAATACACGGACCTGGAACGGGTATACCTATCCTTCCATCACCTCAACAAACGAAGTGCCGAGAAATTTAGGACATATTTCAGACGCTGGAGCCCTTCGTCTTGCCAAGGCACAATGGTGGATGTTGGCAAGGATAGCAGGATGGGAAGGTGTAATTTATGGGGACGATATTGCTCCCACTGTTCCTAGTGGACTTGCAGTTGTATCGATGGAGGAGACTTCGGTAAGCCTGAGCTGGAATGCTTCCAGTGATGATGTGGGTGTGTCCGGCTACAGCATTTATCGATCCGGGACACTGCTTGGGAGCACCAGTACAATCAGTTATACAGATAATAGCCTGAGTACATGCGGGGATTATAGCTATACAATAACAGCCTATGATGATGCCGCCAATGAGAGTGATCAATCTGCAGCCTTGGAGGTACATACCTGTTCAACCACCGACAACTCCCCACCCACTGTTCCCAGCGGACTTGCAGTTGTATCGATGGAGGAGACTTCGGTAAGCCTGAGCTGGAATTCTTCCAGTGATGATGTGGGTGTGTCCGGTTACCGCATTTACCGGTCCGGGACACTGCTTGGGAGCACCAGTGCAGTCAGTTATACAGATAATAGCCTGAGTACATGCGGGGATTATAGCTATACAATAACAGCCTATGATGATGCCGCCAATGAGAGTGATCAATCTGCAGCCTTGCAGGTACATACCTGTTCAGCCACCGACAACTCCCCACCCACTGTTCCCAGCGGACTTGCAGTTGTATCGATGGAGGAGACTTCGGTAAGCCTGAGCTGGAATTCTTCCACCGATGATGTGGGTGTGTCCGGTTACCGCATTTACCGGTCCGGGACACTGCTTGGGAGCACCAGTGCACTCAGTTATACAGATAATAGCCTGAGCACATGCGGGGATTA
>Ga0180435_10000346_pt1 | contig 48015 bp, 49 predicted proteins | sample SS_ome_3_FD_132467 | JGI IMG/M metagenome (GOLD analysis project Ga0180435, IMG submission 132467) | Hypersaline lake sediment archaeal communities from the Salton Sea, California, USA - SS_3_S_1 metaG | ecosystem: Environmental > Aquatic > Non-marine Saline and Alkaline > Hypersaline >... | reverse complement strand
CTCCATGGCTTATGCTGGGTTCATGCTGAACGTACGATCCAGAAACTTATCGGATATAATGACCGCCAGAATCAACTCCTTGAAAAAGTTAAAACCGATATCTGGAAATTTTATCGTGCTCTTAAAAAATACCGCCGTAACCCATGTGAAACCCAAAAACTCAAATTAGAAACTCGTTTCGACCGCATTTTTACTCGCAAAACCGGGTTTGCAAGTCTGGACATCGCCTTAAACCGAATTTATCAGAACAAATCTGAATTGCTCTTAGTTCTCAGCCGTCCTGATATCCCATTGCATAATAATTTGAGCGAAAGAGATATCAGGGAATACGTGAAAAAGCGAAAAATAAGTGGTTCAACCCGAAGCGATGTCGGCAAAAGGTGTCGTGATACATTTACTAGCCTGAAAAAAACATGTCGCAAATTAGAAATTTCATTTTGGCAGTATCTTATCGATCGAATCGAGTGTCAGAATAAATATCCTCCTTTGGCTAAAATTATGGAATTACAAATGGGACATTCCGGTGGATAGGTGCGACCTTACCCCGGACTTTATGAGCTGCTACAAAATATGTTATTAAGACCTCGAAATTATGCATAAAATTAGGCCTTGATGTTTTGGTGCAGCGGATAGATTTCAGGCGTAATGAATGATGCAAATTGCCGCAGTTTTGTTGTTTATTAAGGAAATATGGACAAATATCAGAGTGTTGTTAGAGTGAGGCGATTTGCTAGGGCCTGAGGCAATTTGCAGCTGGTGCATACTGCCTCATGGGGTGGATATTTGGGGGTCATCCTGCGTAAACGTACTTAAATTTCTGTATTCGGATTAAACCAGAAAAGATCGTTCAGCATCGGGCAACACTGAACATCGAATAGGATGTTTTTAGGCGGAAATTCAGCTGAAAGCATGAAGTTGTCAGCTACAGCTGCTAATAGCTTACAGCTTATAACCGAAAGCTGCCTTGAAACGTTCCACGGTTGTCATCCTCGGGAAATCGGGGATCCAGAATTAGCCTTGAGCGTATGGCTTTGTCTGGGTTCCCACTTCCGTGGGAACGACGGTGACGGCTGAGGGCTCATATGTTTCCTGTTGTAAAATTGGTGAAAATCCAATTTCTAGTTGTGCAAAATCATCGTCATTGTGTTCGCATCGACATTCCCGCCGCTTAAGAGGACACCGACCTGCCCTTTGGGAACTACTGTGGAATTCAATAGTGCTGCCAAGCCCAAGGCTCCGGAAGGCTCAACCACCAACTTCATGCGGTAAAACAGGAATTGAACAGCCGCAATGATTGCCGCTTCTGGAACGGTTACCATATCGTCAACATACGCAAGCACGAGTGGAAATGTAATCTGGCCCAGTGAGGGTGTACGGGTACCATCGGCGATGGTGGGCGGGTTTTCAATGCGATGCAGCTGTTTGGTGTGAAAGGAACGTGTGGCGTCATCGGCGAGCGCCGGTTCAACACCAATCACCCGGCATTTAGGGGACAGCGCCTTGGCCGATATGGCGGAACCACTCAAAAGCCCCCCGCCGCCGCAGGGTACCAGCAACACATCCAGAGAACCCATGCGTTCAATCATTTCCATGACGGCCGTACCTTGTCCGGCTACAACCTCCGGGTGGTCATAGGGCGGAATCATGGCAAAACCATGCTGCGACTGGAGCTGTGTGGCAATGTCTTTGCGACGCGCATCCGTCGGGTCATAAGAAACGATATGGGCGCCATAATCTTCGGTTGCAACGCGCTTGGTTTCGGGTGCATTATCAGGCATGACCACCGTGGTCTCTATGCCTAGCAGCTTGCCCACCAGGGCAACTGCTTGGGCATGATTGCCCGAAGAATAAGTGATCACACCACGTTCCCGTTCGGCAGGCGACAATTGAACCATGCTGTTGTAGGCTCCCCGGAACTTGAATGCACCCGCTTTCTGAAAATTTTCACATTTAAAGAAAACGTCGGCGCCAACCTTCCGGTTGAGCGTCTGCGACGTCATAATAGGCGTGACATGGGCGAAACCAGATAAGCGTTTTTTAGCGGCTTGGATTTTATGAAACATTGGTTTTCCTCTCGCAATCGAAACATATGGATCCTTGGTATTTGATTTGGCGGGTCCAACCGTAACTCGGGTTCGGAGATCATTGACTCGTGGTCGCCAGTTTGAGTCCCAGTATGGCAAAAATTAGGGCAAACGAGCGTTGGGTCCATTTAAATGTGGTGGGGGAATTGACCACATATCGCCGCAAACCATGGGCGAAGATGCCGTAAAGAATAAAGATCAACAGGGTCATACCCATAAAAACGAGGCTCAAGCCCACCATCTGTATCAGTGGCGCCGACGATTCCGGTGATATAAATAAGGGTAAAAAGGCCAAGAAAAAGATCGAAAGTTTGGGGTTGAGAATGTTGATTAGGATGCCTTTGATACCAATATGCAGCATGCCCTGTTTGCGGGTGTCCGCACGGAATTGCAGGCCGCCGGTTTCGCGCCACATGGCCCAGGCCAGATAGAGCAGATAGGCGGCCCCGGCATATTTAACCACGCTGAAGGCCATGGCACTGACATGTAGGATGGCCGACAAACCCAAAATACTGACCAATAAATGGGGCACAATGCCGCAGGTACAGCCGATGGCGGCGGCAATACTGGCCTGCCAGCCCTTAAAAATGCCGGTCGATACGGTGTATATAACGCCGGCACCGGGTAAAATCACCACCACGAAGGATGTAATTATAAATTCGGCATTCATGAAATTGTAATTACGACTTTATTGATTCAATCAGTTTCCCTTGATCAATTTCAGCTTGCAAGGTCTGCTTGAATTCATTGGCACATGCCTGGGAACAAAGTAAAAACAGTCCGTCCTTGCCTTCCTTTTTGGCGTCTGACCGGGCCGCTGTCACCATCATGTGCACCGGGCGATTTTTCGACGTTAGTTGGATTTCAATGCAATGGGATCGATAATCGGATAAATCCACATCGGGTTTTACTTGAATTCCAAAATCGACAATATCGGTTTCATCCGAAATCACTTTCTGACAACAGGCACAGTTACTCAAGGCTTCATCATCCGGAATAATGCTGAATGGCATGGGGAGCAATCCTCCAAAAATTTCGTGGTGAAGTTTTAGATTTGCGTTATTGCTTACTTGATGGTTGCTGTTTGAGATTTTATCATAGGTCGGGATAAAAATCATACGCAAACATGATTTGATCTCAATATATGATTAGGGCCCAATCGGTCTCCATGTTATTTGCTGATCAGTTTTGTTGTATGGCCTCAACGATGGCCTGCCCCAATTCAACCGTAGCGGCGGTGCCGCCCATGTCCGGGGTTAAGCTGCGGCCCTCACGCAATACATCTTCGACCGCCTGCAGTATGGTATCATGCATCGCGGGAACCCCCAGGTGCTGAACCATCATGGCACCGGCCCAAATGGTGCCGATGGGGTTGGCGATGCCCTGACCGGCTATATCCGGCGCACTGCCGTGTACGGGCTCAAACATGGATGGAAATTTTTTTTCCGGATTGATGTTGGCGGAGGGGGCAATGGCTATGGTACCGGTGCAGGCCGGTCCTAAATCCGATAAAATGTCACCGAATAGATTGGATCCAACCACCACATCAAAATGTTCCGGCATACGGACAAAGTTGGCTGTTAGGATATCGATATGATATTGATCCACCTGAATATCCGGATACTTCTGGGCCCAGGCCTGAACGCGGCTGTCCCAATAAGGCATGCTATGAAATATGCCATTGGACTTGGTGGCCGACGTCAGATGCTTGGCCGGCCTGCTCTGGGCCAATTGAAAGGCATACTCGAGAATCCGATCGGTGCCTCTGCGGGTAAACAGGCTGAGCTGCGTGACAACTTCCTGGGGGGTGCCTTCATACTGAATCCCACCAATCTGGGAATATTCGCCTTCCACATTTTCACGCACCACATAAAAATCGATGTCATCCGGATTTTTGCCCGCCAACGGACAAGGGACGCCCTCGAAAAGACGGACCGGTCGTAAATTGACATATTGATCGAAGGTGCGGCGAATGGGTATTAAAAGGCCCCAAAGTGAGATGTTGTCAGGCACACCGGGAAAGCCCACTGCACCTAGATAGATGGCATCAAAGTCTTGCAAGGTCTCGATTCCGTCCGTGGGCATCATGTGACCGGTTTGATGATAAGTCTGGCAAGACCAATCGAATTGGGTCCAATTGAACTCAATATCATGAACGTGGCCGGCGGCTTCAAGCGCCGAAATCCCCTGGGGTATCACTTCTTTGCCGATGCCGTCACCGGGAATGACGGCGATATTAAAGCGTGTCACCTTTCGTGCCTCCTAATTATTTTAAGGCTTTTAAGGCCTTGTTGATGCGTTTGATCTGGGATGGCTTGTCCAGATCCGCCATGCGGGCCTCGATTAATTGTACAAATTCAACCTTATTTTGGTCCGAAATGGCAATCATTGATTTTTACCTTTTTAAAGGGGGCGGATTTTGACGTCCTTTAAATAGTGATTCTGAAAACCAGAGATGTTCCCGATCTTTGTTTTGCCGTCAGACACAAAGCGGGCAGACAATGGTTTTTTGTACTTTGTTGAAAGCTGTTGAAGCAGGTTAAGGACCGCCAGAATTCGTTCAGGTTTTTCATCGATGCCAATGGGGTAGGTGTCGATACCCAAGCCCGAATGGAGCGCCAAAAATAGATTTCTTTCAATGGAGAAATGCCCGGCCTCGTATTCGGCTGCCAACTCAAAATCCTCCAGACATGGCAGCATGAGCCCACAAAGCCCCACTGGTTTGGGATTATTTCTGGCAATGAAGTCGGTGATGCGGATGAAGCAGTCGGTGGTAACGGCCCTTGAGAATTCCCCATGGATTCGTTTCACGAAATGGACAATGCTGCTGTGATTCATAAAAAGCGGCGCAACCGATGAATCGATACCTAAGAATTGATCATTCCCCTGGAAAATTTGGCATATCTCCTGCCAGACAGATTGCATGACATTAAACCAACCGAGGAGATTCGAGCAGCCCGCTGATAAATTCGTGGGCTGAAGGCCCACTGCAAACCCGGTGCGTTCAAAGGATGCGGATGGAAAAAAGGGGCTCGACAATCGATTGTTAAATGTATAGGCAAAGTTAAAGGTCTTGGCCGGATTCTGCCGGATAATTTTAAACAGCGGGTCCACGTGTTCGGGACCGACCCCATCGGTCAGATCGAGATTGACAGCGAGATTACCTGCCTGCAAAAAGTCATTCAGCAGGGGACCAAACGACAGCGGACCCAAGGAACCAAGACTGAGAAAAAGCCCGTATTCACGATCCCAATTCGGTAGGGTATCCAAGCGCGCCGTCCTGAAGCAAACGCGTTTGGTCTGAATTTGATAGCCGTGCTCCATCAGTTGCGATTGGATGGCATTCAACCGGTCTGGTACCTGTGAATCGGAGGGGTCCTCGGCAAACCAGCATATACTCCGGATAATTTTGTTCATGGCAACTCCCATTGCTTAACCATGCGTAAGACAAAACTCGTTGGAAATAAAAACGTGCCATGGGCCGAAAGTCAAGCGCTTTCGGTTTTATCCGACGAACAGGTGCACCCGGGATTCAATTGCCGATTATGGGGATAATGTTGCTGAAATCATTATTATGCTTGATTCAGTTTCAGAGTCTGGTATCAGAGGGGGGGCTTAAATTTACGCGTGCCCTGAATTGCCATGAACTTACCCAAGCCAAAGCGTACCTCGATTCAAATGGATGCCGCCATTGCCGGTCCGCTGTTTATGCTGGCTGCGGCCATCCTGTTCACCCTGCTCAACCTGATTGTTAAAACGCTGAATCCGGTATTTACAGTCTGGCATATTGGTTTTTATAGATTCTTCGGGGGGCTGGCTATGCTCTTGATCGTTTTCGGCCGTCATCAAAACCCCTTCAATGGGAACAACACCCGTCTGTTGATCCTGCGGGGATGCACCGGATCGGTGGCCTTTATTTCCATTATAACAGCCGTCAAACTCCTGCCGCTGTCAACTGCCCTGGTGATCTTTTATTCTTATCCGGCTTTCTCCGCGATTTTTGCCTACCTGATTTACGGTGAGAAAATTAGTAAACACCAGCTTCTCTGTATTTTTCTGGTCGTTGTCGGTGTCGCCGTCCTGTTTGATTTTGAGGTCGGGGGCTCTTTTTTGGGCCAAATCATGGCTGTCATCGGGAGTATCTTTGCGGGTATGACTGTAACCTTGATCCGCTCGTTGCGAGAAAAGAACGGCCCGGTCATCATTTACCTCTATTTTTGCGCAATGGGCAGTCTGGTAACCGCACCTAAATTTATAATGACACCGTTGCTGCCAGGCTCCCCCCTGGAATGGACCATGATACTGGGGATTGTTTTCACATCCCTGACGGCCCAACTCCTCATGAATCAGGGTTTTTTCTATTGCAAGGGCTGGGAAGGCGGTGTGTTCATGTCCAGTGAGGTCATTTTTACAGCCACTGTTGGGATTGTGTTCCTGGGAGAGCCAGCGACGGTGCGATTCTGGGTTGGTGGCTTGTTGATCTTTTTCAGTGTGGTCGCATTGAATCGGTTTCATTCGGAACCCAAGGTTGCGGATCAACCGGCATCATAATTGCCGGATATAAATTGTGATCAGCTGTTCGCATTGGTTCCTTGGAAAACCCGCTAAAAGAAATCGATTTGATTCAAGAAAATGACCCGATATTTGCACCAATCGAAGTTTAAACGATGCCCTTTTCCATGAAAAAATCCTTATAGCCTTGGTCGGTACCCAGTACGTGTGAAATATACCAGTCCTTCAGAAAAAGCGTTCGTTCTGAAAATATTTCCCCGCCGCTTGTGGTCACATTTCAACTTTCCAAAATAAGACAATAAGCTATTAACGCGATCGTCAATGTCAAAACATGTGATCACACGCATAACAAACCTTCATTTTTCACTTAAATAGTAATGCCACAGCAAGCGGGCAGCAACGGATCTCCAGGGTTTCCATTGCAGGCTCATACGGCGCATCTGTTTGGACGAAGGCCGCCGGGGTAAATTCTTTAGCTGCTTGATCGCAAGCGCCAGAGCCAGATCGCCGTCGGGCCAAATATCGGGTCGACCCAGCCCAACCGCCAGGTAAATATCCGCGGTCCAGGGCCCGATTCCCTTGATTTGCATTAGGCGCTGCCTGACTTCCTGGTCGGGTAGTTGGTTCAGGCTTGCCAATTCAATACTTCCGGATAAAAGAGCGTGAGCCAGCTCCCGACAATATCGTGTTTTCTGCCGGCTGAAACCAATCTTTTTGAGTTCGTGGTCAGAAAGACTCAGAAAGTGACTGGGGGTAACGGTGGCAAGTCTTTCAATCAATCGGTTGTAGACTGCTTGGGCAGATGCCAGGGATACCTGCTGTTCCAGGATTATATGGATCAGGGTGGGAAATCCTTGAGGCCGTTTCCATAAGGGCGGGGGGCCGTATTGGGATATGATCCAAGCAAACCCTTGATCAACCTGGGCGAGTTCATCGACACCTTTTAATAGGTCGGTTTTGGTTAGGTGCTTCAACATCTGCATTTTGAAACGGGTTAAGATGAATGCGTCTTTGCCGTATTCTCGTCTTTATGATCTTCCATATACATGCGAGGGAGCCCCCCTAAAGATTCTTCGGATAAAATTCACTATTTTATTCAAATTTTAGGGCCATGGGTGTAAAGCGCATGCCGTTTGTTTCCTTTTCGTCTTCAGTTGGGGTAAAACCAATCGTTTGATAAGCCCCCAAGGCGTTGGGCGAAGCGTTGACCGTGATTGCCTTCAGCTCCGGATTCAGCTTGCGACACAATTCCACCGATCTTCGGCAAAGCTCCTGGGCGATCCCTTTTTGTTGAAATGCTTTCTCCACAAATAACAAGGTGATGTGACGATAATCGCTCATTTCGAGCATGCCGATGATTTTATTCTCAGATATAGCCAACAAAACCAGGTTGCCGGTTTTAAACCGTTCGGTAAATGATCCGGCAGCGACTAATTTTTTAAATGCCGCAACACCTTCATTGGAGTCTCCCGGGGCAAAAAATTCATCAACGACCGATTGCACAAGCGCATCGACATCCGTCTCATCATCCGGCAGCATAGCGCGATAGAATATGGTGCTTTGATCGGATTGCACAGACTGTTTACTCCTTTGACTTGCCAAATTCTAATAATTTACCCGATTACATTACACGGTTCTATTAAAGCTTTCGTGAATTGAAATTTTTATGAAACATTTATTTGTTGGAGGAAGCCGCCAACAGAAGACCAAAACCAATAAAAATTGATCCACTGGTTCGATTGAATACTTTGATTCGATGCGGATTTTGCAGCCATGTTTTAGCTGTATGCGCCAATAAGGCATATAACATCAAGAATGAAAATGAAAACAGCATGAGCGTTGCAATCAACACTGTAAATTGGGGCACCAGGGCCTGATCTGCGTTTATGAATTGCGGAAACAGGGCTGTCAAAAAGACAATCGCTTTGGGATTGCTAAGTGCAACTCCTAAAGCTTGCAGGAATATTTTTGAGGTGGCAATATCCCTCACAAGGATTTGATCGGTTAGCTCTGAAAAGTTAGGCTGTTTCTGGAATAACATTCTACATCCCAGATAAATCAGATAAGCTGCACCGGCATATTTGATACAGGCAAATATAATTTCGGATGTATTCAGAATGGCGCCGAGCCCGGTAACGGCGATAACACCCAAACAGAATAGACCCAAGATATTTCCCAAAGCGGCAAAAATAGCCTTGCGCCAGCCATGTAGAGTTGAATGGGTGGTGATATAAAGCACCGCCGGGCCAGGTGTAGCGGTGGCCACCAAGACCAAGCTTAAGTATATGATCCAGTGTTGCGGTGTCATTTTATCTGCGGATGCTGAATGCCAACCTGAGACCAAAACCGATCAGGGCAATACCGGCTAGGCGTGCGGTCAGCGTTCTTAAAAACCGCCATTTGGCAAGCCGTTTCGCTGTGGCATTTCCGATTGTTACCAAGCCGGTTTGATATATCAGGCTGATGGAAGTGACATGTATCATTAGGATGAAAAGAGTTATGGGGCCTGATTCGGCACGCATAAAAAGGGGAAAAAAGGCCATGAAAAACATGATGACCTTGGGATTTGTTAAACTGACCGCAAGGGCTTGACGAAAATAAGTACCGGCGCCTTGTTGTTTGGCTTGTTTGGTGGCTTGCTCCGATGCAGAGGTCCACAGCAGTTTCAGGCCCATCCAGCAAAGATAAACGACACCGATCCATTGCGCACTTTGGAGGATACCGGGATATGCGGCCAGGACGGCAGCCAGACCCAAGACTGCCGCCAGCATGTAAATAAAGTCGCCCAGCAGCGTGCCGGCCACGGCACCCATACCCGTGCCGATGCCATTGCGGGCGGTTGCATTCAAAATGGTAACCGTACCAGCTCCCGGAATTAACTGAAACAGAATGATGGCCAAAATAAAGCTGGTATAATTTTGAATGCCGAACATGTTTGATCCTTTCTTAAATGTAAATGAATAAGTTTGCCTGATCCGGCTGATCATATCAGGCTTCCCAGGTGGTCGTGATTTTTAATACCGTACAGGGTCGTTGAACTCCCAGAAATGGTACTTTGCAACTATGGTACTTTTTTGATTATTTGTCAAAAACAGTTAGGTAAATAAATTTGCGGCCCGCTGCATTAAACCGCCAATTTCAAGCCCTTGGGGGCAAACGCGTTGTGCATCACTATAGTCAATTGATGTTAATACTTCCTTTTTGACGGGCCAGGGAAAGGCCTGCTTGAAGGTCTCGAGGGCACGCCCGGTTTCACCGTGACTTTCCAGGTACATCAAGCTGCGCATTACCTCACTTATCGGGACATCTTCTTTGAGAGCTGATTCGCATAGTTATAGGTAAACATGATACCATCGATCCAATCCAATGTGGCAGCCTGGTTGAGGTTGTCCACCATATTCGTATGAACAGAAAAACCGAAATGTCGAATCTTGCCTTCTGATTTGGCTTTCTGGGCCCATTGGGTCACTTCGTCACGCTGCCATTCTTTGGGATAGCGAACCATGTGCATCAGGTACAGATCGATATAATTGGTCTTCAAATTTTTTAGACTGGCATTCAGGGCGATATCCATCATCATGGTACTACGTGCCTCGGTTTTGGTGGCCAAGAAAAGCTGTGAGCGTATTTCCGGTGATCGAGCTATGAATCTGCCAATTCCTTCCTCGCTTTTGCCGCCACGATATGAGTCAGCCGTATCCCAGTAGTTGATGCCCAGTTTAAGGGCCTGGTTTAAAAGGAGTTGATTGGTGTTGAAATCCAAAATACCACCCAAGGCCAGGCTAGAAACCTGAATACCGGTCTGGCCGAATTGTCTTTGGGGTACAACCTGATTTTTTTGGTCATCGGCGGTGTTGGACAGGGCCAAGTTCGACCCGCTTAAGACCGTACCGACGCCGGTAGCGGCCATGGTTTTTAAAAAAGCCCGACGGGAATGGCGTTTGTTCATCCTGAATTCCTTTCAAATTTCTGCTTTTTATGATGCGATCCTGGATTTCTGACAATAAAAAGAGGTCATTTTTGCCTGATTTATTCAATACAAAAATCATCATCATCTGATCTGCCAAATATTTTTTTTCGATTTTTCAAAATTATGTCATGGCCGCCACATAATTTCTAAGTTCAACTTAAAAAGTTGTAAAGATTCTGATCAATGCTGCCGAAAAAGATAGTAGGCGGTGCGCGACAATCCCGAAGGTCGCCTTGAATGATGCCGGTTACGAGGAAAAAAGCGTATAAGGACGACAATGTTATCAGAACGAATCAAACGATATTGGAAGGACATTCGTTGGGCTATGGGTGTGTTTGATCCAATTGCCTTAATCCTCCCGCCCTTGTTGTTTTTCTTTATCCTATCGCAGATGTAAAATCGTGGTTGCGATTTTGTTGTTTGTGATTGAATGGATACCTCTATCATAAGACATTTGTATATCTGATGGGTCGGATTTTGTGTTTGGTCCTGCGTATTCGTCCGTCAAGATCAAAATGGAATCTACGATATCTCAGCAAAAAGTCGCAACCATTTATGATCCTGTCGGTAGAAGACTTCATAGAGTATACCGTTTGACGCCATTGAAAACACACGAACATCCTTGATGTCTATGACCGGTTGGGCCGTCAGGTTAAATCGAAATCCGCATTTAGATGTTTTTAGAGCTGGATAGGCCAATCCAAAATATTGGGCCATTTCCGCCGAACCTCGGCACCCCGTAAAAATGATTTAATCATTACATCCGAGCCTGAATAATAATAATGGCAAGGCTTCCCACCAGAATCGCCAACCAAAAAAAAGGAATGTTTACAATCACAAGCGGAAATATCAACGGTAATGTTTCTCTGGGGTACAAACAGGTGGTTAAAAACAAAACCAGACTGATGTTTGAAAGTACAAAAGCCAAAGGCATGGATGCTTGTCCTTACACGGTTATTTAACAATGCGTATTGAAAACGGGCCCGCTGTTTTGAACAGATATAATCTCTTTTTACATGCTTGTGGTAACGGGAAAAATAACTAGCGGCGCGTTAAACCGCTTTCCCATCCTTCGTCACAATCTATCCCAGTACAAGCTGCCCCAAGGATTTTAAGATTTGATTGTGACCGCGTTTCATTGTTAATTATCCGTTTGGCTTTTAGGGTAAACATAAAAAGCGAAAGCCTTATTTTGGACTGAATTATTCCACAAACCCATAATGATGCCGTTTCTGATGATACCTTGAAAGGTGTAATTCATAAAATCATTGCTTTGCGTAAATAAATTAATGTTGCCTTCCATGTCAGATTTTACAGTGAGGTCATACTTTTCTGGGGGAGAATGCTGAAACCAAAAATAGCCTTGCTTTCGTGAACCGGCATATCGAATGGTCATGGCAATGGGATGTTGGAGTTCGAAATGGTTGGGTTCTCCAATCCAGCCCGCATATTCGACAGTATGGAGCGCCTTATAAAAAAAATCCGTTTGAATTGGCCGAAATTTTTTGGCCGCCTGGACACATTCAGCCGTCAGATGATTGAGTCCGGCCTCTCCTCCAGCCCATGAATAAACAGGCAGAAAGCAGATCAAGATCATCAACATAACTTTCGGCTTCAGGCTGGTAATCCGAGACATCAAAGACGCTATAAAAGACATGATTACGATACTTTTGGTGATAGGCATGCTTTGTTTAAGCGCTCACTATTTTGCTTCCAATGCTCTATATCGGTAACCGCCGTTCCCGGCTGATTTTTAAATTGCAACTACGCGATAGCCTGTAAAATTCCTTGTGCGACAACTTCGGGATTTGTAAAAAGTGCTTCATGGCTGCCTTCAACTTCAACCAGTCTGTGTTCACCCAAACTCTGCGCCATGCCGAGGTAGGCGCCAGGTGGCAGAGAGGCGTCTTCTTTGCAGAACACCACTGCTTTGGGTACCGACAGGGATTGGAATTCCCGGGTGTCAACCGGGGTGGTGAACAGGGCAAGTGGTTGTGGGATCAAGCGCTGCAATAGCGCATCCTGTTGTTCCACGGGCTCCGTGGCCATAAGCATATTGCGGACAAAATCCTCGATAACGGGTACACAGTTGTCTGGAGATGCACTGGCTGCAGCTGTCATACCTTCGGCGGCGTCAGGGGGCACCAGATCGAATTGACTCTTTCCATTGGGGAGAATAAACGCATTTAAAAAGATCAGTTGCTCAACTTTATCAGCAGCCTTGGGCGTTGCGGCCTGCAGCATATATCCAGCGCTGGAGTGGCCCACCAATACAACCGGCCCATCAAGTTGGTTGAGTGTGTTTACGATGTGCTCAACATAATCGTGAAATTGGATATTGGCACGATCGTCACCCGGATTGTGTCCCGGCATGGTCAATGCTTCAGCCGTATGGCCGGCTTTTTCCAATTCTGCTTTGACGCCATCCCAGCACCACCCGCCATGCCAGGCACCGTGGACCAATATAAAATGTTTTCCCATGGTTTTTCTCCTTTAATTGATTGCTTGATTGTTAACAAGTGCTTGATATCCCATCATGGCACTGAGTGCATGTTGAACGTAATCGATACGGACTTCTCCAACACGTTTGTTGAAGGATTTATTCTTTTTTGACTTGCGCAGGGGATGGGCCGCCCGTGGTATCCCGCCTATTAGGGCTCCCTCACGGATTTGATGCCGCACCAGGAACGCAATCCCTATCTCACATGCACGTTCGAGACGAGCGTGAATTTCGGACATGTTCTCTGGCAGGAAGTGCAGTGCCGCAAGTAGGCCTTCTAAACGTGTGGCGGCAGGGGTCGTGCGGGCATCATTCAGAAATGAGCCGATTAAGCATGGATCACGCCACTTGGTCTTTTGTTGGGCGAGCATGACCTCCAAAATTTGGACCGCATGGTCAATCAGAGCCTGTTGGCTCACGGGGGGATTGGCTCCGCCTGTCAGTTTGGGTAGCAGCTTTTCGGTAGCAATCAGAGCCCAATGGTCCGCGGGCACGTTGCGGACACCTTTGCGGGTTCGTGCCAGGTATTCTAGGCCACGAGCCGCCGTCGCCATCCAGCGCGGATCAGGGTCCAAGTCGTAGAGCATCAGCAGGCCAAGGCACGCCTCTCCCGGGTAATACAGCGAAACCCATTTGGTTTCATATCCTTGGTTAGGGTAATATTTGGAATAAAAGCGACCCTCTGGTGTCTGCATGAAGCGTATGAAGCGGCCCAATCCACGCAGTTCTTCAACTGGTACCGTCCCTGGAACAAGTGATTCCACTGCGGCCAATGCAACCAGTCCGAGACCGCTGCCACCCAGTTTTGCGAAGGGTGGCGCTCGGTTTGGTCCGCTTCCCATCCGGCCCGGGAAAGTCAATATCGCCCGTGTTTCCGGACTCGTATCGGCCACCGGCTTGATAAACGTGCGCAAATAGCCAGCCGTACGAACCAGAAGATCAGCTAATTCTTTGCTCGGCCTGCGTTCATAATAGCCAGTCAGGCTGTACATGGTACCGGCATGCCGCAGGAGGTTGTATTTTTTCCCATAGTACACAGTGCGATCGCGGTGCCGCAAGTAGACAAAACGTCCTTTTCTGTCACAGTTTTGTTGAAGGTAGTGGACAGCCAAATCAATGCTGCTGGCCAGTTCGGTTTCTGACGGCGTGGTCACGGAGGAGACGGGGCAGACCGATGCTGGTTGGTTTTGCCAGCACGACAGCCAGACACCCACCAGGATGGATAATCCTATTATGACGCCTGCAATTCGGAAAAGCATAACGGTACCGTTAAACTTTTTTATTGGGACCATCGTTGCAATGTCTATATCATCTCTGCTGAAATTATACACCCACTTTCAAATTACCCCATCCGGATTCATTGACCAATTTTTTTAATTGGGGCGGGCGATACCTATTATCAGCTATGTAGCGGGCTTTGACACTGGGATGAATCTTGGTGGGCTTACCTTTAATGATCAGTGGTCGATGCTTGGGCGGTTTTAACCGATAAACGCGTTTGCGAGATTTATGCAGTTTCCCCTTAACTCCGTCTGTCAGTGAAACAATCAAGTGGGGCTCGATTTCCAATCCTGCTGCATTTGCTTCATCTATCATCCATTTGAGTGGCGTATCTGAAGCCCGGATGCTTGTTTGTTTGTCTGGTGGGTATGAACCGCCAATATCAGCATGAACACCAGCAAACCAGACTTGTTTTAAATCCACTCCTGGTCTGGGGGTCCAGATGGTGGGTTCGAAATCCTCTCGCTGCTCATCAATGGCCAGGGCGTGCCGGGCATAGGTCACATTTGAGCCCATTTTTGTATCATAAAACTCATCATGGCTTTCGAATAGTCCCATTAGGCTGAACGGAATTCCTAATGCGCCGACGGTATCCCAGACACCGACGAAATGAACTTTTTTGGAACGATGACAGTGTTCAGTTTTAAACAGCTTTGCCTCTTCACCTCTGGGGTGGTTTTTCTTTAGCGGACTTTTGTATATTTTCCAGGCTTTGGATATAAGCCTGGCGTCGGGTCGTTTTAAAATGCCACAGTTGTAAATCAGGCCACACAAAGCCCTTACCGTATAGGCACCACGGCTGAAGCCAAATAGGTAAATTTTGTCATTGGTCGCGTAATTCTGGACGATATAGCGATACCCATCCAGGATGTTTTTATGGATGCCACGACCTGTAGCACCCGCACTCAGGCTGTTGTGATACGATCCCAGTCCCCAGTCATAATAAACATGCTGTTTGATTGTTTGAACTGATGGTTTAATGCCACGCGCAAGTTTCAGTACATTGGTGGGAAAGTCCTTTTCTACATCTTCTTCCGGGCGGTTCCAGGTTCCATCTGCACAAATAACGATGTTGGCCATTTTTCCCTCCTTATGGGGAGATCGTTCATTTTATGCTGCGATAGGTTTAATACCTTTGAAAGACGTTTCATTTAACTGGCTGAGTTCCCGGCTGTTTTGAAGATTAAGCCAGAATTGGGGACATCCCCAAGCGCTATTAACTTCTCCAGGATGAACAATCCTACATTTATGAATTAACTCGTTGATATAAAAGCCCCAATTAATTTTTTGTACTATTCAGCGGCAAGCGGTTAAAAAAATCAAGAACTTTCAGGTTCTTTTATTGTTAAATCGGGTCGGATCGATCTATCCGGCTTGAAAAAGATGCTGATAGACATGATCAGGATAAATGTCGTGATTGCAACCGAACGGATCCAACCACAGGAAAATGCGCGTAGACAGTCTCTGGGCGAGATTCCGGCAGACTTGAAAGTCCAGCATGGGGTCCTTAAAAAAGAGCTTGTGGAAATCGCCGAAAAGTGGCATCGAGATTGGAGCATTCTGGCATTGCATAACTTGAAGCATGAATGAAATCAGTGCCGGGTTGTATTTTTATTGAAATCCTGAATTTTAATGAGGCCATAATGGTGATCGATTTCCACACCCATCTGTTTCCGAGGGATATGCGCGCCAACCGCGATAAGTATTTTGAGGGCGAACCCGGCTTTCAGATGCTGTATGCCTCCGAGAAAGCAAAACTAATTGGCGCGGAGGACATGCTGCGGGTAATGGATGATGATGGCGTGGATACTTCCGTGGTGTTCGGGTTTCCATGGAAGAATCCAGAATATGCCCGCCGGCATAACGATTATGTGATGGAACAGGTGGCCAGACATCCCCGGCGATTCAAGGGATTATGCTGTCTGAACACCTGCCATGAAGACGCAGCCAAAGAGGTGGTGCGTTGTATCGACGGGGGCATGTCCGGCGTAGGTGAGCTGGCTTTTTACGAGAGCGGTATTGTGTGCGAGGTCCGTGACAGCCTGGCGCCGATCATGGCTACATGTCGGGAAAAGGACCTGCCGGTGATGATCCATACCAACGAACCGGTCGGGCATATGTACCCGGGTAAATCTGCCAACACCTTGGCCCAAATATACGATATTATAAAACGTTTTCCGGACAACAAGATTGTGCTGGCCCATTGGGGCGGTGGTATTTTTTTCTATGGTCTTTTGAAAAAGGAAGTCAAAGAAGTATTAAAAAATGTGTGGGTGGATACGGCGGCATCGCCGTTTTTGTATGACCCGGCCATCTACCGTCATGCCATAGACATATTCGGTCTGGAAAAGATTCTGTTTGGCTCGGACTCTCCCCTGATTCAACCAGGCCGCTACATCCAGGAACTCGCCAGTTCAGGACTCACTCGCCAGGAAATCGAGGCCATCTGTGGAAAGAATGCCCGGGCTCTCATCCATTTTCACATCTGACATATCCGGGTGAGGGGTTCTAATAAAGGTGCCACCCGTAGCCGGTGTTCGGGGGGAATCATCAATACCGGAATAGGGTGGTTGCGGATCAAACCCGGACCCGACAGATCGGGTTTACCTTCCTGATATGTTTTTAGATTTTCAGAAATATCCAGAAACAATAGGACATCGATAAGATTGCCGGTCAAACCGCCGGCATCCAGGTGCTCGATAAACTGATTATATAGATCGGCCACGGTGAGGGTAAATTCATCCATATCGGCGAAGCCGTTTCGAGAGCAGTCGCGCCGGGACATCATGCAACGACAACCAAAAGGTCGTAGCGGATAAATGGGGCATTCCTGGTGGACTAAAAGTGGGCAGTGGCCCCAAATCGGATCAATGACTTCGTCGGGAATGTTCCCGCCATCCATGCAAATCCGGGCCATTTGGTTGGTGCTGATTTTGGGCTGATATCGTTCTTGGCCGGCAGCTTTCTGAATCCGCTGCATGAAGGTGTCTTTTTGGCTTGCATCCAGATTAGAGATGATTTTTAATCCTTCCAGGGTCGTTAAGGTCATGTTGCACGTACAACACGTCGCGCATTGGCGCTTACAGGCCAGATCCTGTTTTTTTGCGTAACTGTCAAACAAGTCGTATATTTGATTCAGCTTTTCGATTTTTAGATCTATTTCCATAAAGGCTTCCCGCTACCGTCCACCGAACCAGGGTTGCGGCCACGACAACACACATCTTGTTTTGTGAAAAAAGGCCAACCGTTCGATGACAGTATCGGTCTTTGTTGATGAAATCAACATTATAGCGGTTGTCATAATTTCGTATCGATCCATACCGTACCGTTAGATAAAAGTGCCTAAAGTATTGAAAGGATCTCACGGGGAAAATACGAATAACAACTGCTATTACCATAGGAGGTATTCATGTCGAGTGACGTTTATTTTATAAACTTTCGAGCCAGCTTTAAAGAAAATTTATTCAAAAAATTGGATAGGTTGCTGGATGCGGCTGGTATCTCCGACGTCGTGAAACAACGTCGTCTGGTGGCCGTTAAACTGCATTTCGGCGAAACCGGCAACAATGCCTTTATCCGGCCCATATTCTTGCGTGAGATCGTGTGCAAGATCAAGGCGCTCGGCGGAGCGCCCTTTCTTACGGATGCCAACACGCTTTATGCGGGTACGCGCTGCGATTCGGTCCACCACACGATTACGGCCATCCAGAACGGTTTTGCCTACTCGGTTGTTGATGCGCCCATCATTATCGCCGATGGACTTCGGGGACGCAACCACACCGGTGTTCGCATCGATCAAAAGCATGTGCAGACGGCCTATATCGGTTCAGAGATCATTAATGCCGACGCGCTCATTGCGGTTGCTCATTTCAAAGGTCATGAATTCAGTGGATTTGGCGGCAGCCTTAAAAATGTGGGAATGGGGTGTGCCTCCCGGGCCGGAAAACTGGTTCAGCACTCGGGGGTAAGTCCCAAAGTCAAACCAAAAAAATGTATTGGATGTGGCGATTGCGTCCACCACTGTTCATGGGGCGCCATTTCTCTGGTTGAAGAAACGGCTAGAATCGACCCGGAAAAATGCATCGGTTGCGGCGAATGTATTCTCATCTGTCCCCAGAGTGCCATCCAGGTGAAGCACGGCAAATCTCTGCCTGATTTCATGGAGAAAATTGTGGAATATAGTTTGGCCGTTTTAAAAAATAAGCAGGGCAAGGCCCTATTTCTTAATTTTGTCAATAATGTGTCACCGGCGTGCGACTGTTGGCCGGCATCTGATGCACCCATTGTACGGGACATCGGTATCCTGGCCTCCACGGATCCGGTTGCCATTGATCAAGCTTCCGCGGATTTGGTGAACCGGGAGCCGGCACTGGCGGATTCCTGTCTAAAGACCGGTCGTGCAGCGGGCGATGATAAGTTTAAGGCCTTGTATCCCAGGGTAGATTGGGAACTTCAGCTGGCTTATGCTGAAAGGATCGGATTGGGTAAGCGCGCATACAATCTAACCCAAATTTGACACTTTTTGTCAAAAAAAGTGACATTTTTTGTCAAAAAGTGCATTTTTTCAGGCCAAACCCTGAGAGGTTGTTTATTTATATTTCTAATAATATTAGTAGGTTGTTTTATTTTTACACTTTTTGGCATGCTACTTGAATAAATTAATAGACAAATACCAAGTTCAAATGCTCTTTTTCATAATTTAAAAATGTCACTCAACTTCAACACCTAATAGATAAAACCACGAGATGGCGATAAAGCCACCACCGGTTAATTTATACATAAGAAAGTTTGAGCTGACATAAACCAGGCTTCTCGGGTGTGCGTGCATCTTTTTCCGGTCATCTTCAAATAAAAGAAAAGAGATGTGACCCGGATTATAAAACGGCATTGTTGGGAAGCCTACTCGGATCCATGGAATCGCTTCGGCAACGATTCCTTTGCATCAATACCTCCTTCTTCCTTTCTTCAGGCGGCCCCATGTGGGGCCGCCTTTCTTTTTGGCCGCGATGTCCGCGAAAGTAAATTTCCAAATATAGAGCATGTCAATATGTTGTATGGTTGCATCTTTGTAAATACCATATGATGTTGACAAAGCCTTTAAAAGATGCAATATTATGGCGCGTTTTATACTTTGCTTAAACAGCGTATCGAATTGCCACCAGGCCCAGTTAGTCTGAGCCGATGGATTCTCAGGCACAAAGCTTTTGGGTTTTGCGATAATTCACACAAGCCTGTAGCGCAGGACACGTGTTTTGGCCGAAACAGACTTGGAATGGGCATCAGATTGAAATGGTGAAACAGGATAATGGCTACGCGTACATCAACGATTTGCCAAATAGTTGAACACACAGACCTGCCGACGCTGCCACATGTACTCGCAAAACTGATCGAAACTTTAAATGCGGGTGATGCCACTCCTCCCAAAATTGCCAGTATTATCAAACTAGATCCCGCCTTGAGCTACAAGACGATGACCATGGCCTATCAGGTCGCCACACATTCCCATCGAATCATCGACAATATTGATCAGGCACTGGAAATAATTGATTTTGATGCCATCAAAGCGATGATTCGGCATGCCATCATTCAGCAGGCATTTGCGACTGGCTCAGGAACGTCCCCCGATGTCTTGATTGGACATTGGCAGCACGCTGTCACCTGTGCCCATGCCAGTGAGCTGGTGGCCGGGGAGATGGCGTATGCCTCACCACAGGCTGCATTTTTAGCCGGATTGATACATGATATTGGCAAACTCGCGCTGCTGGTGCAATATCCAAAAAAGTACCAAAAGGCTTTTGATCTGGCGCATTCATCCAGTGAACATGGCCTGGCACAAGAAGCAGCGTTGGGCATCGATCATGCCAATGCGGGTTCACAACGCTTGCGCACCTGGAACCGGCATACTTTTATTGCCGACGCCGTTTTGTATCACCACCGGTCGCTTAAAGAAATCAAGCACGCTTTTCCCCTGGTTCAAATCGTTTATACAGCCAATTTAATGGCAGCTACCCGGTCCGAAACGCGGGATCGCGGTATTGCTTCCGCCCAGGAATTGTTTGGTTTCGCGCCACATCAGACCGCAGAAATTCAGGTGCAACTAAAAATTAAACGCCAGGAATCAGCCCAATTTCTGGGATTTGACGAGACTGATCAGGCAGAGCCGCATTCGGCAGCAACTCGGTTGGGCCGGGTTCAAAATAGCATTCAACAAGCCGTAAAACATACGGCTTTACTGGGCAACGTCATTCAGAACATAACTCTGGCTGAAAACACCGAAGCCCTTATTCGTGAGCTTAAACAAGCCATTTGGATCATTTTTGATGTCAGAGACATGATGCTGTTTTTGCTTGATGATAAGGCGCAGACACTTGTAGAACAGGTGGATTCCAATCCCCCTATGGAAGCCATCCGGATTCCCATGACCATGAAAGACGCTCTTCCGGTTGCCTGTTTGCTTCAAAATGAGATCGTGGACAGCTTTACGCGCACATCCTATTCGGCGCTGACGATTCTGGATGCACAGCTGATTGGAAAACTGGCCAAACAGGGGATGCTGTGCGTGCCGGTATCCAGCAATACTAACCTGGTTGGTTGCATTCTACTGGGAATCGACAAAATTGGCTTTCCGTACTTATCCAAACAATTCAAGTTGTTGCGAGCGATTGTCAAACAACTGGCGACCGCCTTGAACGGGCAACAAAAACGAGAAATGGCCGATGATGTAAATCTGTCTGATCAAATAACGGCCTTACATACCCGAACCCGGAAAATTGTACATGAAGCCAATAATCCGCTGGGTATTATTAAAAATTATCTTAAGGTCCTGGAAATGAAAATGACCGGGCAGAACATGGCTTGCGATGAGATTCGGATTATCAATGAAGAGATCACCCGGATCGGAAAGATCTTAAAGGGGTTGACTGCTGATGAAACCCAGCCACCGAAGCAAATTGAACGCATTGATTTGAACGAAACCCTGGCTGATATGGCCAGGCTTCTGGGGGCGACTTTGAAAAGCCGTGGTGAAATCGAAATCCATCTGAACCTGGATGATGATTTACCCAAAGTGCGATTGAACAAAGACAGTATCAAACAGATCGCCATCAATTTGTTGAAGAATGCTGCCGAAGCGATGCCTGACGGCGGTCGAATCCATGTATTAACAAGCTACCTGCCGGCGGCAAACCATACCGACCAAGCGGTAATCACTCGCAATGGTAACGCCCGGATTCGAATTCGTGACAATGGGCCGGGATTACCCGAAGTCGTTCAGTCGAATTTATATGAACCTCAAATAACTACAAAACTCGATCACGAGGGCCTCGGGCTTTCGGTTGTAAAGAACCTGATTCATTCGCTGAAAGGATCGGTTACATGTGATAGCAGCAGTAAGGGCACAACGTTTACGATTGAATTGCCTATCTGATCGATTGTCCCGATAGCTGTCTGGGAGAAACGGACAACTAAAGGAGCTCTGAATGGAATATAATTTCAATATTCTGATAGTAGATGATGACCTGGCCATGGCTCGCAGCATCCAATCTGTTTTAGTTACGCAAGGCTATCGCGTGCAGATCGTGAATAGTGCCTTGGGGGCGTTGGAAAGAATCCAAGCGGGCAATTTTGATCTGGTGTTGTTGGATGTAATGATGCCGGAAATGACCGGTTTTCAGGTGTTGGACACGCTGGACCGTGCAAACCTGGACACCTATTTTATCATCATGACCGGAGACTCAACCATGGAATCGGCTGTGGAAGCCATCCGACGAGGTGCCAGCGATTATTTAAAGAAACCGTTTGAACCCAATGAACTGCTCATTCGTGTGGAAAATATCTTTAAACAAAAACAGCTAAAGGCGGAACACCACCGCATTGAGGGACAAAAAAAACAGTTGGAGATGGAGCTATACCAGTCTCAAAAGATGGAGGCCATCGGAACACTCGCGGGTGGTATTGCCCATGATTTCAACAATATCCTGAGCATCATCCTGGGAAATTCTGAACTTGCTATGGACAGCCTGGACGACCACAGTCCCATCCGGCAGAATTTGGAGCAAATTTTTGAGGCCGGTAACCGGGCCAAGGAGATTACCTATCAGCTCCTCAGTTTTTGTCGCAAAGGTGATTCCAAGCAACACCCTCTCAATTTAAACACGATTGTTGAAAAGTCGCTCAAACTGATGCGTGCATCTTTGCCATCAAATATCGAGATTCATCATAATCTGTTGGACGACGTACACACGGTTCTCGGCGATGCAACCCAGATCCATCAGATTCTGATCAACTTGTGTACCAACGCATCCCATGCCATGGAAGGAAGGGGTGGCCGGATCGATGTCGGTCTGAAGAATATTTCCATCCCTGCATCGCGTATCTCCCAGTATAATGGCATGGTTCCGGGAAAATATATCAAACTGGCGGTTACGGATACAGGACATGGCATTGACCCTCAGATTATGGATCAAATTTTTGATCCTTATTTCACAACCAAAGATGTCGGTAAAGGTACCGGTATGGGACTTTCTTTGGTGCAAGGCATCGTCAAAAATCACGGCGGTGAAATAAGGGTAGCAAGTGAGTTGGGCCATGGCACCACGGTCACCATATTAATACCGATTATCGATGAAGCCGAGAATGATGTGGATGTATCGGCATCCGCTGAACTCGCCACCGGTACGGAACGGATATTATTGGTGGACGATGAGGCCATGATTGTCGATGTCATGACCCAGTTTTTAAGCCAGCTGGGTTATCAAACAACTTCCATGACGGACAGTACCGCTGCCTTGGAAACTTTCCGTAGTCAACCGGATCAATATGATCTGGTGATAACCGATATGACCATGCCCAAATTAACCGGTATCCAACTCACCGAGGCCATGCGCGAAATTCGCACCGATATTGACGTGATTATTTGTACGGGATTTAGCGAACAGATCAGCATCGAACGCTCCAGAGAGCTTGGCATTCAGGCCTTTATCATGAAACCGGTCGTTATGGGCGAAATGGCACAAACCATCCGGAATGTACTCGATGGCCAGTCGGTTGATCGTAGAAAAGATAAGCGCTTCAAGGCTGTCTCCGGGGCTTTTTTCATTTCCAAAGCGGCAGGTAAGCAGGGGCGGGTGTTGGATATTAGTAAATCGGGTCTGTCTTTTAAATGCGCGTTTGAAGGTAATGTTCCCGAATCTGCGGACCAGGCAACCATCAACATGGCAGCGGATAACTTTTTACTGGAGAATCTGACCTATCGCGCCATTTCGGATACGATGATTAAAGCCTCCAATAGTTCCAATGTGGAAACACGTCGGCGGGGAATTCAATTCGAAAAGCTCACGCCGCTACAGAGTGAGCAGCTGCAGTATTTTATAGAGAATTATACCGACGGACAGGTTAATGAATAGCTTTTTAGCGATTTAGGCTATTCGGACGTTTAACGGATGACTGCCGAATGGCCTTACAGCCTAACAAGCGAACCACCCCTTCGGTCAGAGGTGGTTTTCGATATACTCGATATTGCTTTGCAGTATTTTCCTGCGTTTACAACTCAAATCGGCTCCCGCCGCATACGCTTTGGCAATTCCTGTTGCCAGAATGACCCGATGGTGTAAAATCGGGTCCAGAAACAATATATCCCCGTTACACGAACAGTTGGCACACGGTCTATGACCGCTTCCGCTGGATATTTTCTGCTCCAGTCGCTCAACATTTTTGATCATTTCACTCTGTTGGACGGCATTTTTGGATCCACCGGTAAGGCTTTTTTTAACCAGTTGCACAAATGATTTCAAGCTGGGGGCTAAAACCGTATTGTCTTCACAGGCTTTGCCGTCGACAGGCTGTGCATTTGTTTCGGATGTCATGGCCATCTCCTGTTCAGTGCGTAGATATCAGGACCAAGGTCTTTTCTGAAAATTTCTGTCCATAATGATTTGAGCTTGCGACTGATGCCAAGAACCAGAATGAACCGCTTAGAAAAAGGAAATGCAAGTATTATGCCATCAGAATCAAGGCCAGACAACATAATTGAATTTTTATTAAAAACAAGTGGTTAGGTGGTTTGGTTTGGGTGCATACTCTGGCAGAACCGCGTCATTATCCCGACAGGTTCTGTCAGGAAAAGCAATTTTTTCCGAGCCTTTGCATTGAGACAAACATCAGACTCACCGGGTCTATCCGGATTGTCCGGTTGACAAAGTCCGGCGTTGGGCGAGAAGGCTTTTATCGCCTGACGAATCCTGATCGCGGGTTATAAGGTACACCCGTCTGCGGCTTTTTTGGCTTCAACGTAGTGGGCAGCCGCCAGGGCTGCCACGCAACCGTCAGCGGCGGCGGTGATAATCTGACGGGCATATTTTTCTCTGAGATCTCCAATGGCATATATACCGGGAATACTGGTTTCGCATTTTTCATCGGTCAGAACATATCCATCGGTGGACATCTTTACGCCGGCAGGTACCAAGGCATTGTTGGCATCAAATCCGATAAAGATAAACACACCATCCAGCGAAAGTTCACGCTGCTTTTTGGTTTGGGTATCCTGCAGGCCGACGGCACAAACCCCATCTTTGTTTGCTTTTATGTCTGTCAGAACGGTGTTCCAAAGCACCTCAATCTTACATTCATCGAAAACGCGTTGCTGTAGCAGCATGCTGGCTCTCAGCGCATCCCGCCGATGGGCGATATAGACTTTTTCTGCAATTTTGCTTAGATAGAGGGCCTCTTCGGCGGCAGAATCACCCCCTCCGACAACGACTACGGTCTTGCCCCTAAAAAAGAAACCATCACAGACCGCACAGTAAGACACCCCTTTGCCGTAGTATTCATCCTCTCCGGGAATATTTAGCTTCCGTGGATAGCCACCGGTACCCAGAATCAAGGCACCAGCCTCCAGTTGAGAGCCGTCGTCCAGGGTCACCACGTGCGATTCGGCACCGGGTATGATGGTCGTAACTTCGTGCCCCACAACTTCCAGATCGTAGTTTGCGGCATGCTGGCTAAACTTCATACCCAGTTCAGCTCCACTGATATGTTCAAATCCCGGATAGTTTTCGACCTCATCCGAATTGATGATCTGCCCCCCTGGTATACCTTTTTCGATCAAGACGGCCTGCATGGCTGCCCGTTTGGCATAGATTCCGGCGGTCAATCCACCCGGACCACCACCGATAATAATGACATCGTATAATTGTTTTGACATGTTCAAGCTCCCACTATGGCATTCTCAAGATCCGGTATGCAATAATCATACTGGCGTCCCAAAATCTTCCAGCAGCACAATCTGAATTTATGGATCAGGTCGCGGCATACAAGCCCTACCGGTGAATTTAAATTGAAATTCGGAATTGGGATTTCATAATCGTATAAAGAAGTATAAACCACATATTGGTAAAATCAATTCTGAACCTAAGGGATCTGGTATTTTAACTCGATAATCTCCGCACAAACCGATTGGGAGGCGACGTGTAATTGGGCATGACTTCCACGTAAGGCCTGGCCGACTTCAACCCTGGCTTTTTCCGGGGTGTTATTGGTTTCGCTTAAATGGGCCAGAACCACATGTTGCAGGCCTTCATGTTTCAGAGCTGACAGCAGTTCTCGAGAGTCTGCGTTAGAAAGGTGGCCGGTGCGACCTTGAATTCGCTGTTTCAGCGGCCAGGGATAGGGGCCCTTGATCAGCATTTCCGGATCGTGATTGGCCTCTAAAACCAAAACATGACACGCTTTGAGGCGTTCTTTGACCATGGCGGTGGCAATGCCTAGATCGGTGGCAATACCGATTTTTATACCGTTTGTGTTGATGGTAAAACCAGCCGGATCCTCGGCATCGTGGGGAATTGTAAAGGGTGCGACAACCAAACTGTTGACGGTGAAAGCCGTACCACAATTAAAATGGCGAATGTCCGGGACTTTTCCCAAAAGATGACCGGCGGTTTTGGCAGTTTTTTTCGAAATATATACCGGTAGATGAAACCGACGCGACAGAATACCGACACTCTGAATATGGTCGGCATGTTCATGGGAAACGATAATGGAATCAAGTTGAGCTGGATTGAGTCCTTTGGACTGGCAGCGCCGCTGGATTTCGATCCCCGACAAACCCGCATCAAAAAGGATTTGAGTCTGATCATCGGCAATCCAGATGGCATTGCCCTTGCTACCGCTGGCCAAAACGCAAACGCGCAAGCTGTTTTCACTATGTTTTTCCGCTGTAATCACCTGAAATTGCTATCTAATATTGTTCGTTGCGCTCGTTGCGTTTGTTAGGTTCATACAGCTATCAGCTGTGAGCGACCAGCCAATAGCAGCTTTTTGCTTACCGCTCAGCGCTCAACTGGCAATACGTGCCTCGAACCCGAAATTCCTTGACCCCTCGAATCCTTTATTTATACCCCCGTATGCCCAAATCCGCCCTGGTTCCGTTTGGTTGGATCAAGGTTTTTCACCGCAACAATTTCGGCCTGGTATATGCGCTGTACCACCATTTGGGCGATCCGGTCTCCACGTTGAACCGTATATGCCTTGGAACTCTGATTGATCAGTCCAATTTTAACCTCGCCCCGGTAGTCGGCATCAATGGTGCCGGGCGCGTTGACGATAGTGATGCCATGTTTGATGGCCAGACCGCTGCGGGGGCGAATTTGAATTTCGAAACCCTGTGGTATTGCCAGTGCAAATCCAGAGGAGATCAAGACAATCTCACCCGGAGCGATGGTTCGGGAATCTTGGATGGCTGCGCAGATGTCCATTCCGGCCGCATGCGTGGTCATATAGATGGGCAGGGGGAGATCTGCGTCGATATCCGGTCGCAGGCGTTTGAATCGAATCTTGGGGCCTGAAGTCATGCTCTTGTCAAAGGTTCCAGAATGTTGTTATAAGCGGCTGCATCGCGAATTTGGCCGAGTACGGTTAGCGACGACTGACTGCTTTTGAACAGACGCCCGGCGATCTCCTGAATATCATCCGGGCTTACCGCTTCAATTTTTCGAACGACTTCACTTAAAGGCAAATGACGTTGAAAATGCATTTCATTCTGAGCCAGGCGTACCATCTGATTCTCACTGCTTTCAGAACCCAGCAGCAGGTTTCCCTTGATATATTCCTTGGCGCTGTCAAGCTCCGCATCATTCACTCGCTGCGTTTTTAGCGCACGCATGTGTTGTACCAATAGCAATGCCGTTTCAACAGCACGGGCCGGGTCCACGGCAGCGTAGGCGCCAAACATACCACTATCCACATGGGTGGCGATAAAGGAATAGACAGTATAGGCCAGACCCCGTTTTTCGCGAATGTCCTGAAATAGACGCGAACTCATGTTGCCTCCCATCAAGGTATTCATCAGCGAAAAGCCATAACGCAAGGGATGGCCGGTGGGCAGGCCGTTCAGGCCGATGCAGATATGAGTTTGTTCCAGCTTCTTGGCATGTAATTGAACCTGGGTGTGACCAACCGGAGTCTGCCGTTCGGGAAAGCCTTCCTTTTTTTGAATGGCCTCAAAAGGCGGCCCCACAAGATCCACCAATTGCTGGTGGTCGACATTGCCGGAAGCTGAGATAATGATTCGGCCTGGTTGATAGAGGCGTTGAAAAAACTGTTTGATGGTGCTTGCATCAAATCGAAGAATGTTCTCACGGGTACCCAGAATGGACCGTCCCAAGGGATGATCACCCCAGAAATTTTGACCCGATAAAACATGGATGTATTCATCGGGACTATCTTCAACCATGCCGATTTCCTGAAGAATTACGGGACGCTCTTTGTTGAGTTCGGCTTTGTCAAAGCGCGAATTTAAAAAAATGTCCGACATAATTTCAACCATGGTTTCCAGGTGGGAATCCATCACCTTGGCATGAAAACAGGTGTTCTCCATCGTTGTGAAGGCATTGGTCTGACCACCAATATCGTCGAATTCCTTGGCGATTTCAAAGGCGGTCCGCTTTCGGGTTCCCTTGAAAATTAGATGTTCGATCAGGTGTGAGAGACCATTTTCAGACTGGGTTTCATCCCGGGCGCCGGCATCAACCCAGACCCCCATGGTCACGGAGCGCAAATAAGGCATCTTGCGGGTAATAATGCGGACACCGTTTGCAAGTGTGGTTTTATGCGCTCCGAGGACGTTATTCATTTTCCTTTACAGCTTTGTGACTGAGGCGGATTTTTCCATCTCTACCGATTTCCAACACCTTGACTTTTATGCGATCACCTTCCTTGACGATATCGGTGACCTTTTTAACACGGTAATTGGCGAGTTGCGAAATATGAACCAGACCATCCGTTCCCGGTAAGATCTGCACGAACGCCCCGAAATCAGTGATTTTGACAACGGTGCCCTCATAGATAACGCCCACTTCAGCTTCTTGGGTTATTTCTTTAATCATGTTCATGGCCACTTCCAGTTCTTCAGAAGAGGCTGCTGCGACTTTGACCGTACCGGTATCTTCGATTTCAATCTTGGTATTGGTTTCACTCTGAATAGCACGGATGACTTTCCCCCCCGGGCCGATGACTTCACGGATTTTATCCGGGTTGATCTCCATGGTGGAAATTTTTGGCGCAAAGGGTGAAATTTCATCGCGGGGCTTGTCCAGCGATTTCATCATTTCATCCAGTATAAAGAGCCGGCCCTTGCGCGCTTGTTCCAAAGCTTTTTCAAGAATGTCCTTGGACAGCTCCAGAATTTTGATATCCATCTGGAGGGCTGTAATGCCCTCGGCGGTACCGGCAACCTTGAAGTCCATATCACCGGTGTGATCCTCATCACCAAGAATGTCCGAAAGAATGATTGTTTGGTCATCATTTTTAACCAGGCCCATGGCTATTCCGGAAACGGGTGCCTTGATGGGCACACCCCCATCCATCAAGGCAAGGGTTCCGGCACAAACCGTTCCCATGGAGGAGGAGCCGTTTGATTCCAGTACTTCCGAGACGATGCGGATGGTATAGTCAAAAGATTCCTTGTCCGGTAGCACGCTTTCCAGGGAACGGGTAGAAAGGCCGCCATGGCCAATATCCCGCCGACTGGGACCTCCGATGCGCTTCACCTCCCCGACCGAAAAAGGTGGAAAGTTATAATGTAGCATGAAGGGACGAAATTCTTCACCACTTAGGGTTTCCACGCGTTGCTCATCCGGACCGGAGCCCAGGGTCAGGACGCCCAACACCTGTGTTTCACCGCGGGTAAAGAGCGCGCTGCCATGTGGTCTCGACAGCAAACCAACTTCGCAAGTGATGGGCCGGATTTCATCAAAACGACGATTATCAATACGCTTGTTTTCTTTAAGAATAATGTCCCTGCTAAGGGATTTTTTGAGATCACCGAAGATACGTGATATTTCTTCCTGTCTATCGGCATAGTCTTCGCCCAGATCCTCCATGAGGGCTGATTTAACTTGCCGCATGGCATCATAGCGGTCCATTTTATCCGTTATGGTTAAGGCATTGCGAATCTTTGCAGTGGCTTTATCCGCGACGATCCGTGCCAGATCCACATCGGTTTCCGGTGGTACGAAGATGCGTTTCGGTTTTCCGCAAGATGCTTGCAGCCTTTCCTGCAACGTAATCAGGGGTTGCAGGGCTTGGTGGCCATAAAAGATCGCATCCAGCATGTCGGCTTCGCTAACGATGTTACCGGAACCTTCAACCATGACCACACCAGTTTTTGATCCAGCCACGATAATGTTGATATCCGCTTCACAGCACTCCTCAATGGTGGGATTGATTCGAAGTTCACCCTGGGTCCGGGCCACTCGGACGCAGGCAATCGGGCCTTCAAAGGGAATGTCCGACAAGGTTAGCGCGGCGGAAGCCCCAATCATTGCCATGACATCGGCGTCATTTTCTTGATCCATGGACAGGACGGTGGCAATTACTTGGGTTTCAAAGTTATAATATTTTGGAAAAAGTGGTCGTATGGGACGATCGATCAGGCGTGCCGTGAGGGTCTCTTTCTCACTGGGACGTCCGATTTCACGTCTGAAATAATTTCCGGGAATGCGCCCGGCGGCGTAAATTTTTTCTTGATACTCAACTGACAGTGGCAGGAATCCGACGTTGCGTTCATCATTGGAACTGACCGCCGTAACCAAAACCGTGGTGTCGCCATATTTGACAAGCACGGATCCGGAGGCTTGTTTGGCAACCTTACCGGTTTGAATACTAAATTTTTTCCCGCCCACTTCTGTTTCTAATTTTAATTCCATATGGTATTCCTAACTCAGATTCATCGACACCCGATCGAGAAATAGACGCTTCCATCACCCGATTTGGATGGCTCTGAACTGAAAGTCTAAAATGGTCGCTTTGACCTTACCGCCGAAGCCCCAATGCTTCAATGATGGATCGGTAGCGTTTAATATCGTTATTCTTGATGTAGTTTAAGAGTCTTCGCCGACGGCCGACCATCATTAACAAACCGCGTCTGGAATGATGATCCTTTTTATGAATCTTGAGATGTTCGGTCAGATAACTGATGCGATGCGTCAAGAGTCCAATTTGTACTTCGGGTGATCCGGTGTCGGTTTCATGCGTTTTGAATCGATCGATCAGTTCTTTTTTGTTGTCTGTTGTTAAAACCACTTTCTTTAAGCCTCCTAGTCATTAATGGTTTATCGTCATAGATATCATTTCAATTGAAATTGTAACAAGGTTTTCTTGCTAATTAAAAACACAGCAATACTGATAGGTATCTTGCTTTGTATTGCGCTCAATCACAGCCAACAGTGCCCCGTCAGATGCAACGATCTTAACAAACTTGCTGCGACTGTCGAGTTCTGCCCGGACGATATCTTTGTCCGTCAGCGGCGCACCTTTGGTAATTTTTTGCGCCAATGCCGAATCCGCCTGCTTTGCGGGCATGTCTTTGAGCGCCGCCGCCATTCCAACGGTGCAATGCTTAAGTTCCGGGGAATCGGCACACATTTCAAGCTGGGGCAGCGTCATGGCAGCGGATATGGAAAAACCTGCATTTTCGATCCGCCGCAATGCCTTTAAATGGCCGCCGCATCCCAGGGCCCTACCGATATCGGCACCCAGTGTCCGGATGTATGTTCCGGCTGAGCAGGTTGTCTCAAAGCGGATAAACGGCCAACGTACCTCCAGTATATGTAAATCATATATAACAATCTGTCGAGCTGGTTTTTGAATCGGTTTGCCGCGCCGCGCATGTTTGTATAAAGGGACCCCCTGGTGTTTCAGGGCCGAGTACGTCGGTGGTACCTGCGCCATTGTACCCTGAAAGGTCCGAAATGCCGCTTTGATCTCAGTTTCCGTTTTTGCCGCTGGTTGCTGTTCGGAAATAATTTTTCCGGTGGCATCCTGGGTATCGGTTTCGATGCCCAAATGCAGCAAGGCTTGATATTTTTTTTCACCCCCCAGTAAAAATCGGGCCAATCGTGTAGCACGATTGAGACAACATATCAATACGCCAGTGGCGAATGGGTCCAGGGTTCCTGTATGTCCGACCTTTTTGGCTTTTAGTATTTGTTTTACCCGTGATACCACGCCAGCGGAGGTCATATGTTCCGGCTTGTCAATGATCACGAGACCATCAATGTCTGGGGTCACGTCAGTCAATTGATTTCAGGTATCGCCTTAATGGTTTCCTTTACCCTGGACAGCGTTGCATCGATGCTGAATCCGGCAGCACTGGGGTGGCCACCACCACCAAACTTGGCTGCAATGTTGGCCACATCGATGGATCCGTCCGAGCGCATGCTCACATGGTATTTATTTTTTCCTTTTCCAGAGGGCGAATGACCGTTGGTCTGCTCTTGAATCAAGGCGGCCAATTGAACGTCTTCGATTCTACGGGCATAATGAATCAGCCCGTCCGCATCTTCGAATTGGGTTCCGGTCTCCGTCAGCATGCGTTGGGTTAATGTCATCATGGATAAGCGCCCATTGTTGGAAATTTCTATGGATTCAAGTGCCTGGTTCAACAGCTTGATTCGACCCAGGGAATAGGTGCCGTAAAGGTGACGTGCGATGTAGTAAGGATCGACACCCACGTGTACCAATTCAGTGCAAATTTCGAATGCAGCGGCGTTCGTGTTTGAAAATCGAAAAGAACCGGTGTCGGTAACGATGCCCGTATATATGGATGTGGCCATATCCGTGTTAATGGGAATCTGCATCGCCTTGATGAGCCGGTAAATTAACTCCGACGTGGCGCAGGCCTTGTCATCGATAAGCCGGCGTATGCCAAAACGGGTATTGGTCACATGGTGATCGATGTTGATAACCATGGGGATTTGTGAAATTAGCTCGATGGCTGTTCCCACCCGGTCCAGATTGCTGCAATCAAGAATAATGGCGGTATCATAAGGGTGAATGCGACTGATCTGGTTCTGGATCTGATTGACGCAGGGTAAAAATCGGTAGACGGCCGGCAGGTCGCTTTCATTGTACAACGTTGCCTTGATGTTAAGGGTTTCCAAGGCCAGGCCAAGCGCCAATAAAGACCCGATGGCATCACCGTCGGGGTTAACATGCGAAGCGATCAGTACGCACTGGCTATTTTTTATCTGCTGAATGAGCTGCTTCATTTTTGACGTCTAAGGATTGTAAAATTTTTTCTATTTTCTCGCCGTAGTCAAATGAGGTGTCATAGATATATTTGAGTTCGGGCATATACCGCAAACCCAGTTTGGCTGCAAGGTGGCGCTTGGTAAAGCCTTTGGCGCTTTCAAACCCGGCGGCCACATCCGGGCTATTCAATTCACCCTGATAGCTGCTGTAATAAATATACGCTGTTTTCAGATCTCGGGCCATTTTCACACCGGTAATGGTGACATTTTCGAGGCGCGGGTCATTAATCCCCCTGTGGAGCAAATCTGAAAGGGCCTTTTGGATTTGCCCCGCTACTCTTTGTGACCGTGAAAACGGTTTCATAAATGGATGATCTCCAATTCGTTGTCGATGAGTTCCGCCAACCCACCGTCGTCAAGCATATTTAATATCTTGTCACTTTTTGAGTTGATAAGTCGTTGATCGGTTCCCACCAAAGCAAAGCCGATTTCGGCCTTCTGGTAGATATCATGAGCGCCCACCTCGGCCACCGATGCATTGAAATTGTTTTGGACCTGGCGAATCAGCGTTTTGACCACGCTGCGCTTCTGTTTCAAAGACCGGCAGTCATGGATACGAAATGTTATAATGCCGATGCCAATGACCATAGTCGTATCAATTTTAGGTTTTAAGTTTTAGGTTCTGACATCAGCCGATAGTCTACAGCCTACAGCCTGATGTGATTAACACTTCGAAAACCTAAAACTGGTCTACGCTAATTCCGGTTTGATTTCTTCGATATAGTAACACTCCAGCGTATCGCCGATTTTAATGTCATTAAAATTCTCAATCCCGATACCACATTCATAGCCGGTTTGAACTTCTTTGACATCGTCTTTAAATCTACGCAAGGATGTAATTTTGCCATCATATACAACCACGCCGTCACGCAGCAGACGCGTCATTTTTCCGCGTTCAAACTTACCTTCGGTGACATAACTGCCGGCAATGGCGCCCACCTTGGGAATGTGGAATACATCCCGGACTTCAGCCCAGCCTAGCGTGCGGTCCTCAAAGGTAGAGGACATTAAGCCCAACATGGCGTCCTGAATATCTTTGATCACATCATAAATGACATTGTAGTAGCGGATGTCCACCTGTTCCTCGTTGGCCATATCCTGGATTTTTGGGCCGGGTCGGACATTGAAACCGATGATGATTGCATTGGATACCGCGGCCAAGGAGATGTCGGATTCGGAAATGGTTCCGGTGGCGCCAGCAACGACGTTAATTTTAACCTCTTCATTGCTGAGTTTTGAGAGCGAGTCCTTGAGTGCTTCGATGGAGCCCTGCACGTCGGCTTTCAAAATGATGTTGAGATCCTTGACATCGCCGACTTTCATCTGTTCGAATAAACCTTCCAGGCTCATCCGACTGGTCTTGGCCAGATCCATGGAACGTTGTTTGCGAACCCGGTGTTGGCTGATCTGCTTGGCATTTTTTTCATCGCTGAGGGATACCAGTTCGTCACCGGCAACGGGCACGCCGGAAAGACCGATAATTTCAACCGGAATGGACGGGCCCGCAGATTCTACCTGGGTCCCGCGATCGTTTAAAAGTGCCCGCAATTTGCCGTAATGAATTCCGCACACAACCGAGTCGCCCGCATGCAGCGTTCCTTCCTGGACAAGTACGGTGGCCACCGGGCCTCTTCCGGCATCTAGTTTGGCTTCGACAACATGTCCCCTTGCCAGCTTGTCCGGGTTGGCTTTCAGTTCCAGCATTTCAGACTGGAGTAGAATCAATTCCAGGAGTTCGTCAATGCCTGTATTCTGCTTTGCGGAAACATTCACAAATATGGTGTCGCCGCCCCAGTCCTCAGGTACCAATCCATTTTCCGAGAGTTCACGCTGGACCCTTTCGGGCTCGGCATTTTCCTTGTCGATCTTATTTACCGCCACAATGATGGGTACTTCCGCAGCTTTGGAGTGATTAATGGCCTCGATGGTTTGAGGCATGACGCCGTCGTCTGCGGCCACCACCAGCACGACAATATCGGTCACCTGAGCACCGCGGGACCGCATGGCAGAAAAGGCTTCATGGCCGGGCGTGTCCAGAAACACAACCTGCCCCTTGGGTGTGGTCACATTATAGGCTCCGATGTGCTGGGTAATACCACCGGCTTCCATCTCGGTAACCCGGGTTTTGCGAATGACATCCAAAAGTGATGTTTTACCGTGGTCCACATGACCCATGATGGTAACAACCGGTGGTCGACTCGCGAGGTTCTGGGGATCATCGGCATCGGCTTTAAGCAGGTTTTCTTCTTCAAATGCAGCTCTTTCCACTTCGTAGCCGAATTCAGTTGAAACCAGAACGGCGGTGTCAAAGTCAATGGTTTGGTTGACGGTGGCCATAACACCCAGGCTCATCAATTTGGCAATCATTTCGTTGGCTTTAATACCCATGCGTTTTGCCAACTCGGACAGGATAATGGTATCGTCTATTTTGATGCGGCGCTTAATGGCTTTGGGTGTTGTGATCTGGGTCTGAAGACCCTTATCGAGCTTGGCTTTGGCACCCTTTTTCCCCTTACGTGAATGTTTGGAAATTCCAGAATAGAGATCCTTGCCTTCGACAACTTCCTTTCTGCGAAAAGAGATCTTCTTTTTAAGGAATTTACGATCCGGTTCAGCCGCGACCGCTTTCTTACGTCCTTTTTTCTTTTTGTCCTTGGCCGGCAGTTCAGTGCCCGGTTTGGTCGGCTTGGCCGCCAACGGTCGGGATGGTCTTGCAGGCCTAGCCGGTGTCGGCTTGGTGGGTTTGGGTGCCGGTTCGGGAGGCTTTTCCGGCAGCTTGATGATTTTTGCCGGGGCGTCTTTCTTTTTCTTTTTAATGGGTTTGACCGATGGTTTATCCGGCTCGGGTTCTTTTTCTGCGGGGATTGCTTCAGCCGTTGTTTCCTCAGTGGTTTCAGGGGTACTTTCTGGAGCCTTTTCCGGCGGGGCCTCTTGTTCCGGTTCAGCAGCGTCCTCGGGCCGGGTTTCGGGCGCGGTCTCCTCCATGGCTGCCGGTTTTGTTTGGGCCTCAGCTCCCGGCTCTGGTATTGCTTCCGTTTCGTCGGTTTCTGGGGGCACAGCCTCCTCAACCTTAGCGGGCTTTTTAGCAACCCGGATGCGCCGGCGACGAATTACGGTTGGCTTGATGCGCTTTTCTTCCAGCTTCTCCGGCTTTTTGTCCCCTCTAAGCTTGGCTTTGATCTCCTCCAATTCGGATTCATCCACCGCGCTCATGTGGCTCTTAACAGGGTAGCCAAGGGCTTGAAGCTTTTCGACCAAATCTTTATTGGTCAAATTTAATTCCCGGGCAAGCTCATATATCCTGATCTTTCCCATCAATCCCCCTAAACCTAATCGTGATTCAGCTTATTAATTTTATTGGGTGTCTTCTGCGTTTTCATTTTCCAGTGTTTCGCTCACGGTTTTATCTTCGGAAACATTTTCCGCATCGGATTCCGCCTCCAGATCCTCATTCTCCGCGGCGGCTTCGGCTTCCTGCTGTTTTTCTACCAAATAGTTTTCTGCGTTTTGGATCAGCGCCACCGCTTTTTCCTCACCAATGCCCCGGATCTGAACCAGGTCTTCCACGGAAGATCGGCTGAGTTCTTCGGCCGAGAAAAAACCTTTCTCGAATAATGCATCAGCCATACTGATGCCAACACCTGGTAGTGCGACCAGGGAATCGTAACCGATTTTCATGGCTTCGTTGTAAGTGGTTTCGCTGCTGACATCCAAATGCCATCCAGTCAACTTGGAGGCCAGTCTGACATTTTGACCACGTTTGCCAATGGCAACAGATAAGAATTCATCCGGGACGATCACCTCCATGGTCTCATTGGTTTCATCGATGATGACCCTGGATATTTCCGCAGGTGCCAGCGCGTTGCATACAAATTTGGCAGCGTCCACATGCCATGGGATAATGTCGATCTTTTCGCCTCGTAGTTCCTGAACCACATTCTGAACGCGTGACCCTTTCATGCCCACACAAGCGCCTACGGGATCGATGTCAGAATCATTGGAAGCCACGGCAAATTTAGCCCGGCTTCCGGGCTCACGTGCGGCTCCTTTTATATCGACGATTCCCTCGCTGATTTCAGGAACTTCGGTTTTGAAAAGCAAGATCAAAAAATCAGGATGGGTGCGGGATAACAGGATCTGAGGGCCCCGTGATTCGTGCAGAACATCTAAAATCAGGGCCCGGATCCGGTCTCCGCGACGATATGACTCTCTGGGTACCTGTTCGCGCACAGGCAAAATACCTTCGGTATGTCCCAAATTGACAATAATATCTCCTCGATCAATACGCTGCACAATCCCATTGATGATTTCACCCTTACGGTCGATAAAGCTGGAATAAACCACATCCCGCTCGGCATCCTTCATCTTTTGAATGATCACCTGTTTGGCGGACTGGGCGGCAATGCGACCGAATGTGGAGGCGTCCATTTTCGTGCCGAGGCTATCGCCCACTTCACACTCGGGGTCGAGTTCACGTCCCTCCTCGAAGCTGATTTGGATATCCGGCTCTTCCACGACGGCGACAACTTCCTTAAATTGGAACACCTCAATTTCGCCAGTTTCTTCGTAATACTGCGCTTCGATATCGACTTTGTTGCCATATTTTTTCTTGGCAGCCGACCTCAGCGCTTCTTCCAGGGCCTTTATGAGTACCTCGCGGTTAATACCTTTTTCTCTGCTGATTTGGTCGACAACGCGTTTAATATCTGCAATAAACATCAGTTCTCTCCAGAATTGTTGATAAGCCGCGCTTTGGTTATTTTTTCATGGGGGAGTGCAACCGGTTTTCCCATTACCAATAGCGTAACGATCCCATCTTGAATACCTTTTAAGACGCCTTTAAATTTTTTTTGTCCATTAATGGCCTCGGCAATTTGGATCCGAGCGGAATGATCCTTAAAACGATTAAAATCATCTGGTTTGCCCAAGGGACGATTCAATCCCGGTGACGACACTTCCAGGCGATATTGCTGGTCACCTTCGATATAGATGTCTAACAGATCACTCACTTGTCGGCTGATGGCGACGCAGTCATCGAGGCCGATACCGTCTGGTTTATCAATATACAAGCGTAATACTTTGCCGCCAGGCTCCATCTGGTATTCTGCATGAACCAATTCCACACCTTCGGCATTGCAAACCGGCTCTGCCAATTTGTTGGCCTTGGCAAGAAATTCGTTGTCTGTAAGCAAGGACTCCGCCCGGGGCGCTGTTGATTGCTTTGTTTTATATTTTTTTTTCGCCACTAATTTCTTCTGTCCAGGTACTTTTTGAGCAATAAAAAAACGGGCAAAAGCCCGTCTTCTTCCATCTATGAAGGTTCTTTCGGTTGATCAAAAATCTTATCAGTTCATATCCATAACCATTCGAAAAAAGTCATAAAGCAACGTTCATAGATAAAAGTGCTTTTCCTGATTGCCCAACATCACACCGGAAAAGCCGGGTATACATGGAGCGGGCAACGAGATTCGAACTCGCGACACCAAGCTTGGGAAGCTTGTACTCTACCAACTGAGCTATGCCCGCTTACCAGAAAAGAATATTTAAGACAAAAAGGGTAACCTGTCAATATTTTTATTTATGATGCCGATCGCATTTGTCAAAATAATGTTCCGTTTTGTGGGAAAAAAAATCCGTAACGCTTAAACGCGTGCTTTTATTTCGGAACATATTTCGTTTCATGCTTCGTTGTGCGCGTCAGAGCATGAAAATTTATGACAGTTGCTCTAACATTGACTGAATGTTGAGATTTACGAGGAAGGGGTCAACAAATCACGGATCTGTTTGAGTTCCCGGCGCAGTTCGCTTAAGGAGAGGGTCCTGGGAAGTTCCTCCACAAAATCCTGCTTACTGCGCAAATACTGGCGGGCGCCCGATATCGTAAAGCCCTGTTCATGGAGCAAGTAACGGACCTTTAAAATGAAGGCCACATCCTTTTTGCGGTACAGGCGTTGTCCTGTGGGAGATCGTTTGGGTTTGATGCGCTTGAACTCTGTTTCCCAGAATCGTAGTACATGCGTGGGCAGACCCAGAAGTTCCGAAACCTCTCCAATCTTGAAATAAAGTTTGTCAGGAATGGTAACGTTGTGGTGAGTCATATACACCCCAAATTATTTGAAAAAACCCTTTTGGTCTACTTCCGGTATCGAATTTTATCGAATGAAAACGAAACGGTGCATTTTTCAAAGACCTCGCCCCTATTCCGGTAAGGCCGCATTGAACTGATCGATCACCTTCTGGGAAAGACGTCTGTGAAGGTTGTTTATCTGACTGTCCTCGAGCGTACCTTCATGGGAGCGGTACACGATCCTGATGGAAACGCTCTTTTTCCCGGCAGGTATGGGATCGTCAACAAAGACATCGAATAGGTTGAGTTGCTCCACCAGGTCTTGATTCAAATCCCGGATGAAATCAAGCAAACGAACGGACTCGATATCGCGGTCGATAATTACGGTAATATCCCGGGATATGGCTGGGTAGATGGATATCGCTTTGGCCTGGTAGCTTTCTGGTATCATGCCATAGAGCCGGTTCAAGTCAAGCTCAAAATAGAATACCGATTGCTTCAAATCATAATTTTTCAATACCCGGGGGTGCAGTTCACACACCAGTCCGACAGGGATATCCGCACGCATGATCTGCGCACTTGCGCCAGGTTTGGCAAATGGGTGTTTTCCGTTACGCATCCGTGTGAAGGCGATGTCGGTAACCTTCATGGTCGTAAAAAGACCTTCCACAACGCCTTTGATATCATAGAAATCACAGGGTTCATCCGTCTGGCTCCAGCCTGCTGTTGTGCGCGAGCCGGTCCAAATGCCAGCCAGCATCTCGATTTCATCCGGCAATTCGGTTTGGCTTTTGTCAATAAAAACTTTACCAATTTCAAATAGCCGGCTGGTTTTGGTTTGTTGAGAGATGTTGCGTCGGGCCGAGACCAATAGTCCCGGTACCATCACAGAGCGCATCACCGATTGATCTTCTGTCAGGGGATTCAGGATGGTGACCAGGTTGCGTCGGTAATCCTGGTCATCCAGCAGAAGCCGGCCACAATCGGCAGTATCCATAAAACTGTAGTTAATGGCCTCGTTAAATCCGAATCCCGTCATGATCGTCCTGAGTGTGTGGCGATGATCGATGATGGTGGACGGTTCCCGGGCTTCAGCGGGGATTAAGGGGTAGGTGGTGGGGATATTGTCATACCCTGAAAGCCGGGCAACCTCTTCCATGAGGTCTTCGGGCCGGGTTACGTCTACCCGGAAAGAAGGCGGTGTGACTGTCAGCCGATCGTCTTCGGTTGCATCTACCGTAAATTCAATCATAGAAAGGAAGTGTTGAATTTCGGCTTTGGTATGGTCGGTACCCAGAAGCCGGTTGGTTTCGCGGGTGCTTAAAGAAATGACCGGCGGTTCCGGCAGGTCGCTGTTTACATCGATAAATCCTTCCACAAGCCGGCCCTGCCCGAGTTCGGCGATTAAAGCGGCAGCTCTTTCCATCGCCACCAGGGTAACCTGGGGATCTATTCCTCGTTCAAATCGATGAGAGGCGTCGGTGTTCAGTCCCAATTTTTTGGATGTCTTACGAATACTGGCCGGATTGAAATAGGCACTTTCCAGGAGCACCGTGGTTGTCTCCGGCTCAATCTCAGAGTTCAGGCCACCCATAACGCCACCAATGGCAACCGGTTTTTGACCATCACAGATCATAAGCATGTCTTTTGAAAGCAGCCGTTCCTTGTCATCCAGGGTCGTGAATTTTTCGCCTTCAAGAGCGGCTCTCACCACAATGCGGTTTTCAGACAAACGGTCAAAATCGAAGGCATGTAAGGGTTGCCCGTATTCCATCAAAACAAAATTGGTGATATCCACGATATTGTTAATGGGTCGTAAGCCAACAGAGCGAATATATTCCTGGAGCCAGAAAGGAGACGGGGCCACTTGGATATTCTCAATCAGCCGGGCGGCATATCGTGGACAGAGCGCGGGGGCGTCCACGGTTACGGATGTGCGTTGATGAATGGCATCACCCGGTTGGGGAACTGCCTTATCCGGCAGGATGAGTTTTTGCTTAAGAATGGCGGCAACCTCCCGGGCAATGCCAATAATGCTGAGGCAATCCGGTCGGTTGGGTGTTAAATCAATCTCAAAAACTGGATCGCTCAGATTTAAAGCCCGGGAAAGATTTTGCCCCACCGGGAGAGCCGGGTCCAGGGACATGATGCCGTCGGCATCGTCACCGAGTTCCAGTTCTGCTTGGCTGCAGAGCATGCCCTCGGATGTGACTCCGCGGATAAGGCCCTGTTCAAGCAGCATGTCGTTTGGAAAGCGTGTGCCAGGCAATGCCAGCGGGGACAACATATCTGCGCTGACATTGGGGGCGCCACAGACCACATTGTATGTGTGATCGCCCGTATGGACCTCACAGAGTTTGAGTTTGTCTGCGTTGGGATGGTCCGTAACCCGGACAACCCGGGCGACCAAGACGGTTTCCAGGTAGGCGTAACGATCGTTTACTGCTTCGACTTCCAGCCCCGCCATCGTCAGTTCCGCCGCTAATTCCCGGGGACTGAGATCGATGGATACGAATGTTTTCAACCAGCTGAGACTGACTTTCATCTGGGATTACTCCTGCGTAAAGCGCTAAAAAATTGAATTCAACCCGTGTTGAAAGATTTCCGTAAGGCCTTCTTCTGAGACACGCCTGATGTCCGCAAGTCATGTCATCGGGGTAAACTCAAATTTAAAATTGTTGAATAAAGCGGATATCGTTCTCAAAAAATTTGCGGATATCATCAATGCCGTATTTCAACATGGCGATTCGTTCCACGCCCATTCCAAAAGCAAACCCTGTGTATTTGCCGGGTGGATACCCCACGTTTTCATATAAAGCCGGATGTACCATGCCGGAACCGAGGATTTCGATCCATCCGGTCTGGGAACAGACGCGACAGCCAGCGCCGCGGCACATGACGCAAAGAATGTCCACTTCCGCGCTCGGTTCTGTGAAAGGAAAAAAGCTGGGTCGAAAGCGAAGCCGGGTTTCTGTGTCGAACATTTGATGAACGAATGTCGTCAAGATTCCCTTCAAATCACCAAAGGAAATATCTGTATCAACCAGCAGTCCCTCAACTTGGTGAAACATGGGGGTATGGGTCAGATCCGAATCGCAACGAAATACCTTGCCCGGCATGACAATCCGTACCGGTGGCGTTGTTTTTTCCATCGTGCGGATCTGCAGGGGAGATGTATGGGTTCTTAAGACGATATCATCCGAAACGAAAAAAGTATCTTGCATATCCCGGGCCGGATGATTTTTGGGAAAGTTAAGCGCTTCAAAATTATAATAGTCTGATTCGACTTCCGGCCCCTCGGTAATATCGAATCCGAGTCGGACAAATATATCGCAAACTCTTTTTTGGACCTGTGAAATCGGATGCAAAGACCCATATACCGCGTGACGGCCAGGCAAGGATACATCCAGGGCGCCTTCCACTGCGGCCTGACTTTCAATTCTTTTTAAAGCGGTTTGTATGGCGCTTTCAACGGCCATTCTGATCTGGTTAGCCTTTTTGCCAGCAGCAGGACGATCTGTTTTGGGTAGCTGGGAGATGCCTTTCAGGGCCTGGGTTATGAGGCCCTTTCTGCCAAGATATTGCACCCGGAGATCCTGGACTTCGGCCGCATCACTCGCCTTTTCCAGGCGCAGGCATGCATCCTTTTTAATTTGCTCGATAGATTGATTCACGGTCGTTTGATTATGGGAGCTCGAATTAGAGTTTTTCGGCGGCAAGACCGGCTACCCTGGAAAATCCGTCAGGATCGGAAACAGCCAGCTCCGCAAGGATTTTACGGTCTAATTGAACACCGGATTGCTTCAATCCATGCATGAGATTGCTGTAAGACAGGTCGTTCATACGGGCGGCGGCGTTGATTCTGGTGATCCAGAGCCGTCTAAAATCTCGTTTGCGTGCCCGCCGATCCCGATACGCATACATCAGGGCTTTATCAACGGCATCCGCAGCTGTCCGAAACAGTTTGCTGCGACCGCCGCGGAATCCTTTGGCTAATTTGAGTACCTTTTTTCTTCTTCTTCTGGCTTTATAACCTCTTTTTACGCGCATGTTGCTATATCCTCCTGAATGCGAAATCGCTCATTTGAATGGTTCAGCCGTTGGGAAGCAGCAGCTTAATTTCCTTCATATCTGATTTTTTGATAACCTGACCCTGCCGCAATGACCGTTTTCGCTTGGTGGTTTTTTTGGTCAATATATGATTGGCATGTGATTTAGAAAATGTGTATTTGCCGGAACCTGTTTTTTTAAACCGCTTGGCTGCGGATCGATTTGTTTTTATTTTTGGCATGTTGAACCCTTTCCTTAAATATAGATGGCGTGAGCTTGTTAAACCTCACCGCTCACGCCAGATTTTGATCACAAGTTTTGAGGCGTTATGCACCTAAGGACATCGCGCCGGATTCTGTTTGAAAATACTATTTGGGTGCCAGGACCATGGTCATGGTGCGCCCCTCGAATTTAGGGGGTTGCTCGATACTGGCATATTCATCGGCCTCTTGTGCGATGTGAAACAATAGTTGGCGACCGCGATCTGAAAGCGTGATTTCACGACCCCGGAAAATGACCGTAACCTTCACCTTGTCTTTTTTTTCGATGAACCGGCTGATATGGTTCAACTTTACCTGGATGTCGTGTTCGCCTGTCTTGGGCCTGATCTTAATTTCCTTGACCTGGAAGGTGCTCTGCTTCTTTTTGGCCTCCTGCTGCTTTTTGGTCTGTTCGTATTTGTAGCGGCCATAGTCCATGATCTTACAAACAGGGGGGCTTGCGTTCGGAGAAACCTCAACCAGATCGAGACCAAAATCGCCGGCTATGGCGAGCGCTTTGTAGGTCGGGATAATACCGACCTGGTTTCCATCCGGGTCAATGACCCTGACTTCTTTTGCTCTGATTCGGTTGTTAATATTGGTTCTGTCCGATCTAATGGGTCTGTTTGGTCGTCTTGGAAAAGCTATACCTTCACCTCCTTATTGGTAATGCGTATTTCAATCGGTTTTATTTTCCGCCCGCATGTTCATGATGCAGGCAACCGATTTTTACCTTAACATCCTCTTTTTGCAAGTGGATTATATAACAACATTAAGAAATGCAACAAAAAAATGCAATAAAAAAGTAATATCCTTACATGATTCATGCCTGCAGGCCGGCTGTATCGATCGAACCGGCCAGGTTTGTCCTCATGATTGCGACATTGGGGATGATACCGGCCGGTTTGGTGCTTTATTGGGAGAGGGTATAGCGTTCCAGTAAACTCCCCTGCCAGTATGTGTTGGCCGGATTCGAAAAAAAGGATTTGAAAAGTGCCAGGCTTTCATCCCGCAGTACACCCGGAATCACCTCAATGTTGCTTTCCTTGTATAGTACCGGCAGCGACTGACGGTTACATCCGGTACCACCGCCCATGACGTCTTCGTAGGCAAAAACGATGCGTCCGATGCCGGCAATCATCGAGGCGCCGAAACACATCAAACACGGCTCTAAGGTGCAATACGCCGTTATTTCAGCCGGGTCGCAATCAACCTTGCTAAGGGATAATTGACGTAGCGCGAGCATTTCCGCATGGTCGATTTCGTTGTTGCCACCATGAGCTGTTCCAATGCGCGATCCCGATGCGATCACCTGGTCATGAACCACCATAACGGAACCCACCGGAAATTCCCCGCATGTTAATGCTTTTTGGGCCTCTTTCAAGGCGATTCGCATAAATTGTTCGTTATTCATAGCATTTTAGGCTGTTAGGTGTTTAGGCCATTCGGTCGCTCAAATTATAATCGGCACACGGTATCATCGCAGGGACAACTGTCATCAATGTCATAAGCATACAGGATCCGTTGCTCACGTTCAATGCTTTCATCCGATATCAACTGAAAATCATGGTTGCGAACCGACCGTAACAGCATCTCTCTGGTTGGGATCGATTCAAGGCCTTGTGCCATTACCGCTCCGGTTTTACCATCCAGGATGTCGGCTTGCTCCCCATTGGTAACGACAACCACCGGTATCTGGTAGGGGGAAAGGAGCCGGGATGCCGCGATGGACGGGCGATGACGGGTAACCAGAGATCCGGGTCCATATCGAAGAATCATGGCAGTTTGGTCTTTTAAGACAACCGACAGATCGATGCGAATCAGGGCACATTTATCACCGGCAGCCACCTTAAGTTTCCGGCGCGCCACCAGGTCTGATTTCTGGTAGCCTAATTTTTCAACCAGATGTTTGGCCAGGAACTGGCGGTATCTTTCATCATGGGTGTCGGCTATGTTCTTGCCGCTTAAATAGTCCCGGCATTCACCGAGGATGAGGTGATGTCCATTCATGATATCTCTTTCGCAATCATCAAAAACGCGTTTCTCAGTTTTGTTTCATGCTCGGCTGTACGCGTAAGGGCATGAAAATTGATATGGATAAATTAAGTCGTGGAGATGTTATTGTAAACCAAGCGGCAATAATATAGGTATAGAGGCAACCACTTTAATAGAAATTATTGAATGTTGAGGGCGCAGAACCGTGAAAACCATAAAGCTTGAAGATATCGCAGACGTCCGGGGCGAACACCTGGGTCGAAACGACCAGTTCTCATTCCGATGCCGACCCGGTCTGGCTTGTTTTAATCAGTGTTGCCGTAATCTGAACCTTTTTCTATATCCGTATGATATTATTCGATTGAAACATGTTTTGGACATATCATCGGACGTGTTTTTGGACCAGTATGTGGATATCGTCATGCGGGAGGGTAATTATTTTCCGGATGTGCTTCTCAAGATGTCTGAAAGCTCAGACCGGGCCTGTATTTTTTCCACCACCGAGGGATGTCGTGTCTATGCTGAGCGACCCTATACCTGCCGGACGTTTCCTATGGAATACGGTCTGCGATACGGCCAGGACGGTCACAAGCCGGAGCTAATCGGTTTCTTTCGGCCACCTGAATTTTGTTTGGGTCCGCAGGCAGGTCATCGATGGACCCTCCAGTCTTGGGCCCGTGACCAGGAAGCCGACCAACATCAGAAAATGGCCCAACAATGGTCTGAGGTTAAGCGTCTGTTTCAGAAGAATCCCTGGGGCAGCGAGGGCCCTCAGGGAAAACGTGCCAAAATGTCCTTTATGGCCAGTTATAATATGGATGCCTTTAGGGGCTTTGTATACGGCAGCAGCCTCCTAAAGCGCGTTAAAGTCAAAACCGGGTTGTTGAAGAAAATGCGAACAGATGACGTGGCCTTAATGCGGTTTGGCTTTGATTGGATCCGTTTGTCGGTGTGGGGTCTCTCAAGCAAACAGATTCATCGCCGCTGAGGGTGAAATTTTAAAAATATTGTTGGCGACCCATATATAACCGATCTGTAACAGGGCGAGATCATCATGTTGGGCGTCTTGTACCAGGTCTGCCGGCAGGTTCATATCTGCCAGCCAATTTCCCATCGCAAGCTTTTCCCGAAAATTATCCAGATCGTACATGGCCAGGTGGAATTGCCGCCTTGAAATCAGGTCCAAAGGTCCGGGCTTGTGCTGGTTTTTAAGGGCGATGATTTCAATCAGTTTGTCGTTGTGCCGGTTGTATTCTACTAACGCCTGACTTGCGATCCATTGTTGAACGGTTTGGGTTTTATCCTCCTGGTGGCCGCGGCAATGCGCTTCCTTCAACAGGGCAAAATGGGCCTTGACCGAACCGTTTTCCCGGTCTCTGGTGATGGCGCGCGCGAGCGGGTATATGCGGCAGGAGGCCGGGCGGTCCGGGTATACGCGACAGCCAGCCGGGGTAACAAACGGGCACAGCAGATCGATGGAATCCTTGGGTTTGAGAGCAATCACCGGCAATCCGGTTTCGGGACCATCGTGTTGCCGGGCAAACGCCTGAAGGAATTGATAAGAAGGTATTTGCAAACCGTTTTTCAGCCGGAGAATATCGTAGGGCGTTAACATCTGATTCAGGTCGCGACAACAGGCATTAAAACAGGACACCTGCGGTGTGCAGGCAAATCGAAAAACCCCATTTTCATGAATCGGTATTATTTCTGTTTCCATAGGCTTAATCCTGGAACTACTTTGAGGCGCTGTCAACCCAATTATAGCGATGGTCGAAATAACTTTCAGAATCATAGATCGCGATACAAACCAATAAGCAATTTGAGGTCGGGTTGCGTTTGCTGGGAATAAAAATCTGAACCGCATTTCGTGCGAAACGGCGCATTATTCTGACGACGACTCTGAGTCGCGCAACTGCATATATGTTGTGTGCCGATGAGTAAAAACACCAACATGTTGAAGTAAACAGCAAGTCTTTGGCCTTATTTAAAGCTTTGAAATCAGGCGGTTCGAAAGTTCTTGACAAGAAAAAAGTTGGGTGATATGCATTCTACCTTGGCCCAGGGTATCTTGCTGATTTTTATACAGAAATTTAGCAAGATAACTTGTTGAAAAGCTAATAAAAATTAATGCAGAGGTGGGAGCAACTAGCCGATTTTGCTCCATGAGTGCGTGATCATCACAAAAAGGATCCATTGAAACAGAGAACATATCCACAATATCAGCAAAGAAAAAAATGGAAAGAGAAGGGAGGTGCTTGCTTTAATCAAAACGGTTGAAAAACCATGCAGTAGATGTTCAACAACAAGTTGTAACAATGTTAACTTTAGGAGGTGCATTAAATGCCAAGTTTTGTAATTTCGGAAAAATGTGACGGCTGTAAAGGCGGGGATAAAACCGCATGTATGTACATTTGTCCCAACGACCTTATGGTCCTCGAACCCAATGAAATGAAGGCTTACAATCAAGAGCCGGATCAATGCTGGGAATGTTTCTCATGCGTCAAAATTTGCCCCACACAGGCCATCGAAGTAAGGGGTTATTCCGACTTCGTACCTTTGGGAAGTAGTGTAATGCCAATGCTGGGTACAGAGGATGTTATGTGGACCTGTAAGTTCAGAAACGGAACCATCAAACGCTTTAAGTTCCCCATCCGGACCACACCGGAAGGCGCAGCCAATGAGTATGCGGATCTGAAAGGCCAGGATATTGAG
>Ga0180435_10000344_pt1 | contig 48425 bp, 43 predicted proteins | sample SS_ome_3_FD_132467 | JGI IMG/M metagenome (GOLD analysis project Ga0180435, IMG submission 132467) | Hypersaline lake sediment archaeal communities from the Salton Sea, California, USA - SS_3_S_1 metaG | ecosystem: Environmental > Aquatic > Non-marine Saline and Alkaline > Hypersaline >... | reverse complement strand
ATTGACGCAGATGAAAAGCGGATCGCAGCGTTCGGCGATGTTAAAAGAATCACCGATATGATCGCCATGACCATGCGTCAGGATAATGAAATCAGCGCTCACCTGACCGGAATCAACCGGCGATGTCGGGTTTCCGTCCAGAAACGGATCGATAAGCAGGACAAGACCTGAGTCGGTGGTAATCTGAAATGAAGAATGGGAAAAATATCTCAGTTTCATGGCAGCCTCCAGCGCGGGTTTGCATCGTTAATCGTGACAATCCTGTAGCAAAGAACCGATACATGAGAAATTAGCAGCATCCCCATGCGGTTTCAATCGCTTTATCCCGATACCGGAAGATTTTCGACCGGCTTACCTTGAAATAAAAAAAGACGAGAGGGGATAGGGAGTTCCCCTCTCGTCAGGAGCTAGAAAAGGACAGGTTGATATGGCAGTTTTTTCTTTTTCTAGCAGAAAATAGCAATAACGGCAGCAGAAAAGACAGTATACCCTGGCATACTGATGATACAATTATAGCCGATAGTCACCTGTCTGCAATCGGTCGAGCCCCTACTTTTGCCTAGGTAAAACTACCCAAGAAACAAATATATCTTTATATTACAATTATTTAAGCGACACTGCACGGGTGAACAAAATTGCTCTGGTGAAAACAGAAATCGCCGCTATAAAACTCGCCCAAAACGCTCACCATGTGCGAAGCAGGCATGAAAGCACACAGCCAAAGCTGCATCTTTTTGTTATTCGCCTTTCCTCCGTCGACTGACGGTGATCATGTGAGTCGGCACAGAGTGCCGAGACACCAAAATGGTCGAACTGTGCAGCCCGCGCGCCATGATGGCGGTAACGAGTTTCTGAAAAAAATAAAACCAGATCACCCTTCCACGGGATTATGGCAGGCCACTTCTGTTTCCCCAATCATCCGCATGTCGGGAAACTGTTTGAGGCATTGATCGGTAACCTCGGAACAACGAGGGTTGAAGTAACAGCCGGCAGGCGGGTCGATCGGTGACGGCAGTTCGCCGTGCAGCACGATGCGATGTTTTTCGTGCAGGGGATCGGCAATCGGCGTGGCCGACAGCAGTGCTCTCGTATACGGGTGGCGCGGTTGATTGAAAACCGTATCCCTGCTGCCTTTTTCAATGACCATGCCAAGATACATGACCATGATCTCATCGGCAATATGCCTGACCACCGACAGGTCATGACTGATGAAAAGATAGGCGAGTTCGAGCCGCTCCTGCAGGTCGGCCAGTAAGTTAAGAATCTGCGCCTGGATCGATACATCGAGTGCGGATACCGGTTCGTCGAGCACCAGGATCTCGGGATTGAGCATCAGGGCCCGGGCAACCGCAATGCGCTGCCGCTGACCGCCGGAGAACATGTGCGGATACCGATCGTACTGCTCCGGCCTGAGCCCGACGAAATCCATCATTTCCATCGCCGCCCTGCGGCGCTCCTGCTTCGTCATCGAAGTATTGACAAGCAGCGGTTCTTCGAGGGCGTGGCCGATTTTCTGGCGAGGATTCAACGACCCGTAAGGATCCTGGAAAACGATCTGGACTTTGGACTTGAGTTTTCTTCTCGTGGCCCGGTCCGAGCCGACAATGTCCACTCCTCTGATCTTCAACTCACCGGCAGTCGGCTCTTCGATCATCGTTACCAGCCTGGCCAGCGTTGATTTACCGCAGCCTGATTCGCCGACCACCGCCAGGGTTTTCCCCTTCGTAAGCGTAAACGTTGCCCCGTTCAAGGCTTTCAAGACGGCCTTCTGCTTAAAAGAGCCTCGGCTGACTTCGTAGAAGCGCTTCAGGTCCCTTGCTTCTAAAATCGTTTCACCGCTCATGCAGGGGGCTCCTCCTCGAGTTCTGGATGATTCATCGGCTTCCCCTGATCAAGCGGGTAATGGCAGAGCGCACTGCCGAGGTGAGACGGTGCCCGCTGCGGTTCACTGCTCCGGCACAAGTCGGTGGCATAACGGCAGCGGGGTGAAAACAGACAGCCCTGCGGGCGGTCAAACTGCCCGGGGACGACACCGGCAATGGACGGCAGATGTCGTCCGTCAGCCCGCTCGGGAAGCGCCGCGAGCAGTGCCGACGTATACGGATGATGCGGATCGGTGAACAGTCCCCGGATATTCTGCTGTTCCACCTGCTGACCGGCATACATGACGATAACCTCTTCGGCGGTCTCGGCGACCACCCCCATATCGTGGGTAATCAGCACCAGGGCCATATTGGTGTCATCCTGAAGTTTCAGCAGCAGGTCGAGAATCTGGGCCTGAATCGTCACATCGAGCGCCGTCGTCGGTTCGTCGGCGATCAGCAGACGCGGGCTGCAGGCAATAGCCATCGCGATCATCACCCGCTGGGACATGCCACCTGAAAGCTGATGCGGAAAAGCGGACAGCCGTTTTTCAGGCTCCGGAATACCGACCTGGTTGAGCAAGTCGATCGAACGCTCGCGCCGCTGCCTGCGATCCATCTTCAGATGGGTTTTGAGCGCCTCGCCGAGTTGAAATCCCACCGTAAAACAGGGATTGAGGCTGGTCATCGGCTCCTGGAAGATCATGGAGATCTCTTTGCCAATAATCGATCGCCGTTCCTTGTTACCCATTTTCAACAGGTTTTTGCCGTCAAAGACCAGTTTATCGGCGGTAACTTTGGCCGTCCACGGCAGCAGCCCCATCAGGGCCAGCATGGACACGGACTTACCCGACCCGGACTCGCCGACAATAGACAGCACCTCACCGGCATCGAGGTTGATCGAAACCCGGTCCACGGCGGTAAACAAACCGCCGGCCGTCTGAAAGGCCACCGAGAGGTTTTCTATTTCAAGCAGAGACATGATCAGGACCGTTTCAGTTTCGGATCAAGGGCATCACGCAGGCCGTCGCCCATCAGGTTGATCGCCAGCACCGTCAGCAGGATTGCGACCCCAGGAAAGGTTACGACCCACCACGCGCGGAGAATAAACTCGCGGGCTTCCGCCAGCATGGTACCCCACTCGGGCGTCGGCGGCTGGGCCCCCATACCGAGAAATCCAAGCGCGGCCGCGTCAAGAATTGCGGTCGAGAAACTCAGGGCGGCCTGGACAATCAGCGGGGCCATACAGTTGGGCAGGATCGTAACGAACATGAGACGCAGCCGACGCACGCCGATAACCCGGGCCGCCGTCACGTAATCCCTGTTCATTTCACTCATGACCGCCGCCCGCGTCAGCCGCACGTAATGCGGCTGCTGCACAATCGCAATTGCTATCATCGCGTTGATCAGGCTGGGTCCAAGAATAGCGACCAGAACCAGAGCCAGCAGCAGGCTCGGGAAAGCGAGAATAATATCCATCAGGCGCATGATGATCGTATCGACACGCCCTCTGAAAAAACCGGCCACCAGTCCGAGAATAACGCCGACGACAAGGGCCACGGAAACCACAACACACCCGATGAACAGAGAGTAGCGAGCGCCATGAATCAACCGGGACAGGATATCCCTGCCAACCGCATCCGTACCGAGCGGAAAGGTCAGCGCGCCGCCGTCCTGCCAGAACGGGGGCTGCAGGAAGGCATCCCGGTACTGGTGATTGGGAAGATGAGGGGCAAAGAAATCGGCAAATACGGCAACAATCACAATTGCGACAAAAAAGAAGAGCCCGATAACCGCCCCGCGATTTTCACTGAAATAGGCCCAGAATTCCCTTAACAGCGCAATACGCCCGCCCTGTCTCGAATCCAGTTCCTGATCGTATACTGCGTCGGCCATCGTTACTCCGTATGCCGGATTCTCGGATTGATCAGTCCGTAGAGCAGATCAACCACCAGATTGACAATCATGATTATGGCGGCGATCAACAGCAGGCCGCCTTGAACGGACGGATAATCCCGTCTGAAAATCGAGTCGACCATCCATTTACCGATCCCCGGCCATGAAAAAATCGTCTCGGTAAGAATCGCACCGGCAAACAATACCCCGACCTGGAGCCCGATCACGGTAATAACCGGAATCATCGCGTTGCGCAGTGCATGCAGCCCGATCACCCGGGAAGGATCCAGTCCTTTGGCGCGGGCGGTCCTGATATAATCTTCTCCAAGCACTTCGAGCATCGCCGACCGGGTCTGCCGGGCGATAACCGCCAGCGGGATCGTACCAAGCACGACGGTCGGCAGAATCAAATGCATCACCGCCGATTTGAACGCACCCTCCTGGCCGGAAAGCAGGCTGTCGATCAGCATGAAGCCGGTGACCGGTTCGAAGAAGTACATCAGCGAGATCCTTCCCGAAACCGGCGTCCAGCCCAAGATTCCAGAAAACAGAATGATAAGCAGCAATCCCCACCAGAAAATCGGCATCGAATAACCGGTCAGGGCACCGGCCATGACCGTATGGTCGAAGGGCGATCCGCGCCTGACCGCGGCGATCATGCCCACCGGCAGCCCGACGAAGACGGCGAAGAAGATCGCGCAGAGCGACAGTTCGACCGTTGCCGGGAACAGCGTGGCAAATTCTTCAAATACCGGCTTTTTGGTAATGATCGAGGTGCCGAAATCACCATGAAGCAGATCGTTGAGGTAATGACCGTACTGGACGAGAATCGGCTGGTCGAAGCCGAATTCGGCCATCAGCCGGGCATGCCGCTCCTCGCTCATGCCCCGCTCGCCGGCCATCAGCAGCACCGGGTCTCCGGGCAGCAGGCGGATAAAGGTAAAAGCTATCAGCGTCACCCCTAAGAACGTAGGAATGATAACACCGATCTTTCTCAGGATGAATGTCAGCATCTGGGAATGAAAGTATGAAATCCGTCGTCGGAAGACCGGCGTCAATCCGGCCTCCCGACACAGTGAGACGGATTATTTCAGGTCAACACCGTAGAAGATGTGTCCACCGAAAGGATCGATCTTGAAGTCAACGACTTCTTTCCGAACCGGCTTGAACACGACCGAATGAGCGATAGTTGCCCACGGAGCCTGCTCTTTGAACACGACCTGAGCCTGCTCGTAAAGCTTGGTTCGTTCGTTTACGTCGGAAACTTCCTTTGCCTTCTTGATCAGGTCTTCAAATGGCTCGTAACAGAAGTTCGCACGGTTTGAGCCGCCGACACCGTCACAGCCGAGCAGTACGGCGAGGAAGTTGTCCGGATCACCGTTGTCACCGGTCCAGCCCAGCAGCACCGCACCATCACGATCCTTGTCTTTGGATCGCTTGAGGTATTCACCCCATTCATAGGAAACGATTTCCGCATCCACCCCGATTGCGGCAAAATCAGCCTGGATCAGTTCGGCCATACGACGGGCATTCGGGTTGTACGGACGCTGTACCGGCATTGCCCAGATCTTCATTTTGAGGCCGCTGACGCCTTCAGCCTCGAGGGCCGCCTTGGCTTTTTCCGGATCATACGGATCGTCTACGACTTGATCGTTGTAAGACCAGATGGTCGGCGGAATCGGGTTTTTGGCAACCTTACCGGCGCCCTGGAATACCGCGTCGAGGATCGCTTCCTTGTTGATTGCCGAATTCAGGGCCTTACGGACCTTGGGGTTGTCAAACGGAGCGACCATCGTGTTGTACGCCAGGTAGCCGACATTCAGACCTTCCTGCTCGAGCAGGTTGATATCCGGATCTTTCGCCATCGCTTCCAGGTCAGCGGGGTTCGGATACGGCATGACGTGACACTCCCCGGCTTTGAGCTTCTGATACCGAACCGAAGGATCCGGGGTAATAGCGAAGACGAGATCGTCGATCGCAGCCTTGCCGGCCCAGTAATCGGGGTTGGCCTTGTAGCGAATGACCGCATCTTTCTGGTACGCAACCAGCTGGAACGGTCCGGTGCCAACCGGCTTCTGATCGATAACACCCGGGGTTCCGGCAGCCATCATGTTATCGGCATACTCTTTTGAATGAATCGACGCGAAATCCATACCCAGGTTCGCGATCATCGGAGCTTCCGGGCGAGTCAGGATAAATTTGACGGTATAGTCATCAACCTTCACCACATCTTTCAGCAGGCTGGGCATGGACATACCTTCGAAATACTCGTAGGCGATACCCTCGGTGACCATGTGGAACGGATGCTCTTTATCCAGCTGACGCTTGAATGAAAAAACCACGTCGTCGGCGTTGAAATCACGCGTCGGAGTAAATTCCTTGGTCGTGTGAAATTTTACGCCTTTTCTGAGATGAAACGTGTATTCAAGGCCATCGTCGGAAATTTCCCATTTTTCTGCCAGGGCCGGGCCAATTTTCGTCGTTCCGCGTTCGAATTCCACCAGCTTGTTGAAGATCTGGCGGGAAGATGCGTCAAAGGTCGTTCCTGCCGTATAGAATGCAGGGTTGAAACCTTCCGGGCTCCCTTCGGAGCAGAACACCAGCGTTTTGGCCTGGACGGCTGCCGCACCGCTGAGCAGCATGGATGCTCCGCACACCGCCGCAAGCAACTTCCGTTTCATTGGTTTCATATGATTTCTCCTCTGTTTGGGTGTTGTTTGGCCGAAGGTCACCTCCGGCACGTATCGTTCATGTAACTACGCAAACATCTCCTTCTCCATTAAACTCCTGAGAGGTCAAGTCAAAAATATAAGCCTGAAATCGCAGATCTGCAACCTTTCCTGGAAGTTTCCCCGGTTATATCGGTGTTTTTTATCCTTCGCTCTCCTCCGCTTTATCCAGCGGCAGAATCAGGTTCAACAGAAGACCCAATACACCGGCCAGGCCGATTTTCTCAATCGCGAACGTACCGGCGGTAAATTTCATGCCGCCGATACCGCAGACGAGGATCACGGCGATGATCACGAGGCTGCGCGGGGTCGCCAGGTCCTTGCCGGCCTTGACCAGCGTATTGATACCGATAACGGTGATCATGCCGAACAGCAGAATCATCACCCCGCCCATCACCGGCCCCGGTATCGTCGCCAGGAACGCGCCGATCTTGCCCACAAACGCCAGCAGCACCGCGCAGATCGCCGCCCACGTCATAATCGCCGGATTAAACGCCTTGGTCAGCGCCACCGCGCCGCTTACCTCTGAATAGGTGGTGTTCGGGGGGCCGCCGATAAAACCCGCCAGCGACGTGGCGATACCGTCGCCGAGCATCGTGTTTTCCACGCCCGGGTCCTTCACGTAGTCCTTGCCGGTAATCGAGCCGATGGCCAGCACATCGCCGAAATGCTCGATCGCCGGGGCAATGGCGACCGGTACGATGTAGATGATCGCGTCGAGGTTCCACGCCGGCATCGTGAAATCCGGAACCTTGAGCCATGCCGCATTGGCCACCGGGGAAAAGTCAACCAGGCCCATGACCAGCGCCACGATATACCCGGCCGCAATACCGCAGAAAATTGGAATCAACCGGAGAAATCCGCCGCCGAAAATCGATACGACGATCGTCGTGACCAGCGCGACCATGGACATGATCATTGCCGGAGAACCGACGATCCGGCCGTCACCGATACTGCCGTCCGCCATGCCGACGGCAACCGGCGCCAGGACCAGGCCGATCACCATGATGACCGGGCCGGTGACGATCGGCGGCAGGAAACGCTCGAGAAACGCACTGCCCTTGATGCGGATAATGAAACTCAGAAGGATATAGAGCAGTCCGGCGGCAACCAGTCCGCACAGGGTGCCCGGTATCCCCCAGGTTTTGACGCCGTAGGAAATAGGCGCGATGAACGCAAACGAAGATGCCAGAAAAACCGGGACCTTCCCCCTGGTAATGATCTGGAATGCGAGGGTACCGAGCCCTGCCGAAAACAGCGCCACATTCGGGTCGAGCCCGGTGAGGATCGGCACCAGGACCAGGGCGCCGAATGCGACAAACAGCATCTGAGCGCCGAGCAGGCTGTCTCCGACTCTAAAACGATATTCCGTGCTTTGCATATCAACTGACATCTTTTATTCTCCCTCCCAAACGCTGATTGTTCTCCAGCCTCGTAGTTATTTCGTTCCAAAAATCTTGTCCCCGGCATCCCCCAGTCCGGGGAGTATATATCCAACTTCATTGAGCTTTTCGTCGACCGACGCGACGTATATTTCAACATCGGGATGAGCCTCGGTTATGCGCTTGATACCCTCCGGCGCCGCCACCAGGAACAGCCCTTTGATCGTCTTGCAGCCGACCCGCTTCAACGTTTCGATCGTGGCGATCAGGGTTCCGCCGGTGGCCAGCATCGGATCGAGGATCAGCGCGATGCGTTTATCCATCTCAGACGTTGTCTTGACGTAGTATTCCACCGGCTGCAGCGTTTCTTCATTGCGGTAGTACCCCACCACGCTGACCTTCGCGGTCGGGATCATGTCGAGCACACCGTCCATCATCCCGAGCCCGGCCCTGAGAATGGGCACGATCGTGATTTTCTTGCCCTTGATCTCTTCCACCTCCACCGGTCCGGCCCAGCCCTCGATGGTCTTCCGCTGGGTCTGCAGGTCTTTGGTTGCCTCGTAGGTCAGCAGTCGGGCGATCTCGGAGGCCACGTCCCGGAAATCCTTGGTGGTAATATCTTTTTCTCTGAGCAGGCCGAGTTTATGGTTGATAAGCGGGTGATCTGCGACATGGACAGACATGGCTACCTCCGGTATCGGTTTGGAAGACGGACTTATGCGAACAAAATCGCATCATCGTCAAAATTGCATACATTTAATCGTTGGAAACAAGCGGAACTGCCAATCATTTATAGAAAGAAAAGCGATGAAAAACAAGCAAAGTTACAATTTCCTGGCTTTTTCTCTCACCAGCGGCAGCAGTTGCACAGCTATGATTCCGGCAAAAATCAGCACGGCCCCGGATACCTCGAGACGGCTCATCCGTTCACTCAGGAATATGAACCCGGCGACTGCCGCAAATACGGTTTCCGAGCTGAGGATAATCGCCGCATCAGCTTCGTGGGTGGAACGCTGTGCCACCGCCTGCAGGGTAAAGCCGATCCCGGTCGAGAAAAGACCGGCATAGAGGATTCCGAACAGCCCGGTCTGTACATCCGCCAGACTCGGCTGTTCAACGATGATACCGAGGATCGTCCCGCACAGGCCGCAGATCAGGAATTGTCCGCACGCCACGACGATCGGCGCCCTGGTCTTCACCGCCATGGTGCCGACCATGATCACATGGCACGCCCAGAACAGGCTTGACGCAATCACCCAGACATCGCCGACTTTCAGATCGAGCCCCTCCGCACCACTCATGATATAGGTCCCGACCACACAGCAGATCGATGCCGGCCACACCGACCAGTGCACACTGCGCCGCAGGATAAGCAGCGAGATAATCGGAACGAGCGGCACGTACAAGGCGGTCAGAAAGCCGGCGTTGGTCACCGTGGTGTGGAAAATACCGTACTGCTGCAGCGCAGCCGCGGTAAAGAGGATCACGCCGGTCGCGATAATGCCGAGCCAGTGACCCGGCTGGAAAGGGGTTTGTACCGCGCGCCTCCTGAACTGGGCAAGCGCAAACGGAAAGACGAAGCAGGCCCCGACCAGCATGCGGATACCGGTAAAACTCATGGTCTTGAGTCCCCCGGTCCCCACCTGCTGGACAACGAACGTCGACCCCCAGATAACTGCCGCCAGCAGCAGTAAAGCGTTTGCCTGCAATCGATTCATCATTTATCTTATCAGTAGCCGCCCCGTCCTGTCTGTGATTTCATGGACAGGGCTCAAGCTGCTCGAATATACTTGTTCAACCAGATTTTTCAAGGCTGCCGACAGGCAGGGATTGCAGGAAATCAATGCAGATGAGAAAAACAGGATGAGGGTGTTAAAAACCGTTTTAGGAGGTGTCCTGCTGCTGGTAAGCAGCGGCTGCGTCGGAGAGCCGTTCGAATATATTCCGGACGACGGATTGAAACCGGGGCCGGGGCTGTTTTCAGGTGAAGACGGGGAGATAACGATTATCAACACATCCGTGCAGAGCAAGCGGCAATCCGAGCAGGAACAGGACGAAGGGCAATCCAGCGGGCAATGAGGCGATGCCGGCGCTCACGGTATCGGCCCCATGCGCCACTGATCACCGTTTTCCATTGCTGGTATTTTCTCCAGGTAATATCCTTGTTTTTCAGCCGTCAGGTCTTCGTGGGAGATATGGCAGACGACATAGTCGGCCCGCTTGTACTGGCTGGCGCTGAACAACATCGGGAAAAGCGTGATTTCCCCGTCTTTGATGTCGATACGGACCGGCTCGATGAAGTTCTCCCTGCCCCTGCTGCCCTTTTCGATCACGCCCGGTACCGGAACGCTCACCGCCTCGAGGTAATCGACTACATACGATCCCGCGGACAGCGGCTGCGAAATTACCACATCATCGTTTAACGGCGGAGCATCAATCCTGATCGTAAACGCCTCATCCCGACTGCTCTTCAATGCAACGGCCTTGACCAGCTGATAGGTGGTCTGGTTGCTGATCTCGTACGGGACCGCGACCAGGCCATAGCCGGTTTCATGATACGGCAGCTTCGGGGCAATACAGGCACTGAGCAGGAGCAGCGCTCCCGCCAGAACCAGCAGGTGCTTCGCCAGGCTTTTCAACATATCAGCATTAACCATCATTTTTGATCTTTTACTCCTCCTCTTCCAGCCCCTTGAGAATGCGTTCACACTGATCAACGTTGGCCTGCTGGGTCTCCACCAATTTCTGGGCAAGGAACGAAAGGCCGCCGGTGGCAATGAACGCCGAATACCCGGCATATTTTTTGGCGACATCGGCGAGATCGACACCGATTTTCGGTTCCGCCAGCGTGCCGCCGACATGCACCAGGGAAGCCAGGTCGATATTGGTAAGGGAACTCAGCGCTCCCCTCGCCTTGGGTGAAATCCCCACGTCGAGTTCCTCGGTCTTGAGGTTGATCTCTCCCCCGCCGACCCATGTCACTTCCAGCGTCTGGGCGGCGATTTTCTTATGGAAGTCCACCATCCCGTCCTCCACATCAAAGCGCACCACTCCACATTCGAGCAGCGTCTTTTCACTGTCCAGGGGGTTGAGATGCTGCAACAAGCCTGCCCCGAACTGACTCATGAATGACTTGCGCAATTCGACGTCCTTCACTGAGGCGGCAAAATACCCGTTCAGGTTGCCCATCAGCTCGGCCACCGATTTTCCGCTGCTGTCGAGATCGAGATCGAGATCGAACAGCCCCCCGAACCGGGGAGACACGAACTTATCGAAATGAAGTTCCGCATCGAGGACACCGGTGCCGGTCCGGGTATCGAGATGGACATACCCGGTTCCGGCCCCTCCTTCACTCTGTTCGATTTGAAAAGGATCGATACTGAGGTTACCGTTGTCGAGCTTGATGACGGTGTTGCCGTCAAGCTCGATTCCGTCTCTCACGATCACATTGTTTGCGGCGATCTCCAGATCAACATCGTAAGCCCTGAGCGGCCCTGTCTTGAACGGTTCGTCCGAGAACACTTTCTTACCGCCTTCCGGAGCCGGCTCATCCCCTTCCTGGTCTTCATCGGCCGGCTGATCTTCGGCAGGTTCACCGGCGGCTTCCGCCTCCGCCATCGCTTCAGCCTCCGCTTCCCGGGCGGCCAGCAGCGGGGTAAAATCGAAATTATCGAGAGCGAGTTTACCGGTCAAGTTGTTTCGTTCCACACCGCCCGCGGAAGACATGAGATAGGTAAGATTACCCGTCATGCTGGCATCTTCCGCCTTTATCGAAAAATCTTCAACACGGTACTCGCCCGGTTTGCCCGATGCCGACACCACAAGCTTCAGCGGTTTATCTTCAGGGATATCACGGTCGATCAGAGCCAGCAGCCGGGCAATCGAGGCAACATCGAGTCCGAGATTTACGTCAAATGTCTGCCACTCTCTAAGCGTGGGAACTTGGGCGTCAAGCGCCGCATCAACCCCCTCTCCGCCGAGTTTTGCCGATAGCGTCAACGGGCTTTCCCACAGATTGCTCGTATCGGCGGTGATACGAGCGTTCCACGGCCCGGTCTGCGGCAGTTCTCTGTCCGTCAGTTCAGACAGAGCCGCGAGCGTTTCCAGTTTACCCTCGACAACCGCATTGATCTCGGTGAGCTTGAGCAAATCCGCTGCTGAAACCTGAACCTTCAGATCCGTCCGATCCCCCATCAACTGTATATCAAGACCGTTCAGACGATAGCTGTCTTCCGTAGAGGTCACCTGGCCTTTGAGATCCAGCGAGCCAAGTCCGGGAAGCTCGACACCGGCAAATTTCGCGAGGCTCGACGTGTCCTTCACGCTGCCGGCCAGGTTCGCTTCAACACCGCTCAGTCCGATAAGATTCTCTACGGTGCCGGTGAGATTTACATCCAGGTCCTCATCCGTCACTGTCGCCTGTAAATTTTCCAGCGCGAGCTCCTGCAGATTGCCGGCGGCTTTTGCGGTTAATGTGAACGATTCCGGCAATGCGCCCGGCAGTTCGATCCCCAGTTTTTCAGCAATGTCTTCGAGCTGATCCGATACGATATCGGCGGTCACAGCGATACCGTTTACCGCAAAACCGCCATTGTCCATCTTGCCTATTTCTGAAGCTGAACCGGATACTTTTACGGAAATCAGCGGATCGGCCAGATCCAGATTCAGCGAATCAAGCTGCAGCTGCCGGCTGGACGAGACGACATGAGCCTCGCCAGTGACGGGACCAAACGATGGTACTTCCTGCCCGATATAACGCCCGATCAGGTCGGTCGAGTCGAGCTCGAGTTCCAGATCCACCGCCCCTTCAGCTGCCGCCGGCACATTCTCCAGTCCTCCGGTCAGGCTGACATGAACGCCTTCGTCCTTGATCTGCAGATCCAGGTCCCTGACCGAGACCGAGCTGAAATCGCCCTGGATCGCCGCATTCAGTTTCACCGTCGGAGGCAGCACATACGGAATCTGCTGATCGAGCCCGGCAAACAACTCGTTGGCGGTATCTGAATTAACGGTAACAGTCAGATCGATTTTTCCGGCTTCGGTAAGGTCTTCAATCTTTCCTTTTACAGCTATCGCCAAACGCGGGTCCTGAAGCACAGCGCCAATCGTGTCGAGCGACACTCCGGCCTCTCCCACAGCTGTCGACAGGGCGATATCGAGACCTTTGAGATCGGGAAGTTCACTACCGGCGAAGGCGCTGAATGTCTGTACGGAGTCCGCCGAAAGCTGCACATCCAGATCCGCCTGCGGTTCCGGCAGGACCGGGCCGGCCGTACCTTCGATAGTGAGTTTTGCATCATTTAACGTACCGGAGAGGGCAACGGCGGTCTGCTCGTTGGCATGCCACTGTTCGACATTGCCGAGCGATCCCTGCAAATCGATCGGGGCGCCCTGGTAAAGGGCTTTGAGAATAATCGGGATCTGCTGCCCCTCGACATGAACCCTGAACTGCTCGACCTGCGTGTCGAGCTTCCTGCCGCCGGCCTTATCATCATAGACAAACGACAGGTTATTGATTTCCACATTGCGAAGATACGGTTTGAGCGGGAGCCCGGTCCGGTCTTCGTCCGCTTCCGCCGGTTCCGGTTCAGCCGGCGCCTCCAGCGCTTTTTCCGGCCCGCCAAACGCCCAGTTGCCGATACCGTCTGTGTCCGTTTCGAGCAGGATATCAGGGGTATCCACTTCCAGCGTGACGTCGAGCACCCCCTTGAACAGCGGCAGCAGACGCACCTCCGCGAACAGCCGCTCGGCGGTGACCATGGTAGGGCGGGATCCCCAGTCGGCATTGCCGAAACTGACATCGTTTGCAAGCAGACCGATCCTGCTGCCAAGGTTCACGTCGAACTCACCGTTGATGACCAGCTCCCTGCCGGTTGCGGATTGGGCTGCCCCGGTGATCCATGTCTTGTATTGCTCGTCGCTGATGAACTGCACGGCTACCAGTGCGATCACGACTAATCCGATGAGTACGAGAAAGGTGTAACCAACCAATTTCAGGATAAATTTCATATCGTTTCTCCAGAACGGGATATGATTTTGTCTGTCTTTTTCAGGTTATGAATGATGCCGTCCGCAAGAATATAAGGCGCACCTGAAAAATCACCAGCGCTCATGCGCCTCCTTTATTGGCTGCCCGTTGTCTGCGGGTCGGCTGACTCGGGTGAATCTCTGCCGCCCGCGACGATTCCAGCCCATCATCCGCTGATCCGCCCGTTTCATCCGATCCTGCCTCCGCATGGGCAGGGATGGCCCGGAAGGTAAGCAGCCCCTTACTCAGGTTCTACCGCATAAGGGTTTCCGCCCAACGCGTTGGAGATGTCCGTGATGGCTTTTTGCGCCCTGACGCTGTTGCCGGCGGCATCCAGCGGCGGTGAAATGACGGCAATGCCGAATTTGCCGGGAGATACCGCCAGGATACCGCCCCCGACTCCGCTTTTGGCCGGAAGCCCGGTGGCATAAAGCCATTTGCCCGAATCGTCATAGAGTCCTGCGGTGGCCATCACCGCAAGAACCCGCGGAATATTGTCGCCATCGATCACGTGTTTCCCCGTTACCGGGTTCGTACCGCCGTTGGCAAGCGTTGCCGCCATGCCCGCAAGATCCCGGGCGTTCACCCCGATTGAGCACTGTTTCGTGTAAATATCGGTCGCCTCCAGCGGGTTCTCCTTGATATGGCCGTATGCATACATGAGCATGCCGATGGCCTGGTTGCGCTGATTGGCAGCCGCCTCGGACTCGTACACATCTTCTAAAACGGCGAGGTCCCTGCCGGCAAAGTCGCTGTAGGTGTTGATTATATTCGCCCACCGGGCATCGCCGTTTTCACCCTGAACCATGCTGGTTGCGGTAATGGCGCCGGGATTCACCATCGCGTTCATCTCCGCGCCCTGGTACTGCTCGATCGCGACAATCGAGTTGAATACCTGGCCGGTCGCGTCGACCCCCATATTGGCCTCGATCGCCAGAGGTCCCGAGTCCTGGATCACCCGGGCCATCGTAAAGACCTTGGAAATGGACTGGATTGAAACCTCGGACTCAACATCTCCGGCTGTATACACCTGGCCGTCAACCGTGATCAGCGCAATACCGAACAGATTCGGATCGACTTTGGCGAGTGCCGGGATATAATCCGCGTTGGCTCCCTCCTGCAAATTCTTATATGCATCAAACGCCGCTTGCAGGGCCCTGTCGATCGCCTCGGGCTTTAATGCCGACCCGGCATAAGGTGTTCCCACACTGAAAAAAAGAGTGAGCATGAGCACCGGAAGCATGATTTTATTTTTCAATTCCATTGTTCTCCCCCCTTGCGTGATGGAGCCTGACCGGGCCCGGGAAAAACGGATAAGCTTTCCCCCACCGGATCATGAAGTAATTCCGCCTGATCAGTCGATAAACATTAACAATTCGTCTAAAAACTGCAACTTACCTGTTTTTTGACCACGCCCAGCAAAACCCGGAAAATTCTCCACTTATCAGCTAGAAACCATTGACATATTGTCGTGGTGGAATACACTCGTTTACACGCTGTTCTCATTTCATTCAAATCGAGAGGAACAGGTTGCCATGACGAAAAAACGATTCGCTCAACGTGCCGCAATCACCCTATTGCCGCTCTTGCTTGCCGGTCATGCGTACGCCAGCGGCAGCGGAGGATCCGTCGATTCCGACATGCTCCGCGAGCTCAAGCGCATGATCGAACAGCAGCAGGCCCAGCTCGACAGGCAGGCGGCGGAAATCGCCGCCCTCAAGGAACAGCTGGGGAGCAACACCGAGGCGCTTGCCGTCAAAGCTGACAAAGCCGACGTGGATGACCTGGACAACGTTGCCTATTCATCATTTTCAAACGTGAACGTCCGTTTTTACGGTCAATTCAACCCGGCCGTGCTGTGGGCGGACAACGGAGATTCCACCAAGACCTACGTGGTCGACAACGTCCATTCCCAGACCAGGTTCGGTCTCAGGGCCGGCATCGATACCTCCAGCGGCTGGAAGGTCGGCGGGCGCTTCGAGATGGGCATCACCGGCAACGGGTCGTTTGACGTCAACAACTGGTACACCTACGACGCCAGCGACGACCCGTTCAAACTGCGCTGGGCGGAAGTCTCGTTCGCCAATGACCGGTACGGCAGGTTCTCGCTTGGCAAGGGTGATTCCGCATCGAACAACACCGCCGAAGTCGACCTTTCCGGAACGAGCGTGGCGATGCAGGATAAGACGCTGTGGATGGCCGGCGCCACCCTCTGGTACGACAGTGATGCGGACACCCTTACAGAGCTCAGGGTGAAAGATGTATACAGCGGTTTCGACGGATTAAGCCGGACCGACCGGGTCCGCTATGACACGCCGGATTTCGCCGGCTTTTCCGCGGCCGCAGCCTACTCTTCGGGAGATGCGTTCGACGGGTCAGTCTGGTACAGCCGGGAGTTATCCGGCACCAGGGTTGCCGCCGGATTCGGCGTGGCCAATCCCGGCGATATCATGGAACGGGCGGATCTGCTGTATACCGGATCGGCATCGGTGCTCTTTCCCCTGGGCTTCAGCGCAACCTTTTCCAGCGGGCTGCTCGAGAAAAAAGACGCAGATCTTGACGATGCGATGTTCTGGTGGACCAAACTCGGCTACAAGACAAGTTTCAGCGATGCCGCCGTGACCGCATTCTCCATCGACTACGGCGAAGCCGAAAACATAACCTTCAACGATGAAAACGGTAAGACCTGGGCCCTTGCCGCCGTTCATGATGTCACCGAATGGGGCACCGAATTTTATGCCATCTACCGCATGTACATGGCCGATTCGGATCGGGACGACTTCGCTGACGTCAATTCGATCATGGCCGGAGCCCGTCTGAAGTTTTAAAACAAAATCAGGAGGTTAAAATCACCGGCAAAGTCATGGCAGTCCTGCCGGATGAGCATCAGACCACGGCTCGATGACAATGAGCGGACGTATCATACCCGCCCTGCTGTGTCTGTTTCTGGTTCAGGGTTGTGGGACAATCGGCCCTTCTACGATCGAGCGGGACCGATTTGAATATTCATCCGCGATTGCCGAGTCGTGGAAAGAGATGATGCTGCTCAACATCGTCAAGCTGCGCTACGGCGACACCCCGATGTTTCTTGAAGTGGGCTCGATTGTAAACCAATATACCCTTGAAAAACAGCTGGAATCCGAGCTAACGGTTAAATCCGGGGATCTGGTCGGGGACGGCTGGCTGATCGGCGGTTCCGGGAAATATTCCGATCGACCGACCGTCACCTACAGTCCGCTCATCGGGGAAAAATTCTCGAAAAGCCTGCTGACCCCGATTCCGCCCCACGCATTGATCATGCTGATTCAGTCGGGCTGGGACAGCGACTTCATATTGCGTATCTGCCTCTCCGCGATAAACGACCTGCATAACAGCAGCAACCGGAGGATGATGCAGAGCCGCCCGGCCGATGAGAATTTCGAGTTGCTGCTCTCCCACTTCTCGGCCATTCAACAGGCCGGCGGCCTTGGCGGACGCCTGATAGAACGGGACGGCAAACGATCTATCGTCTATTTCAAACAGAATCTGGCACAAGACGTGGAAAACCGCTTCACGGACGTTGTCAGGCTGCTCGGTTTGCAGCCCGGTACACGTCAGTTCAGGCTCGTCTACGGCTCCACCGCCGCCAGCGATATGGAAATAGCCATGCTGACCAGATCGATGCTCGACATCATCTCGGAACTGGCGCAATTCGTGGAAATTCCGCAAAAAGATATAGACGAGAACAGGGCATCACCGGGAGCGGTCGATAAATCAGCGACAACCGCGGAAAAACGATCCAGGATTTTTATTAAAAGCGATTCGGACCAGCCGGACGATGCGTTTATTTCAGTTCGTTATCGTAATATCTGGTTCTACATTGAAGATACCGATTTCCGGTCAAAACGGATGTTTTCCTTCCTGTTGTTCCTGCTGAGCCTCGCCGAAGGCGGCTCCAAGGGCCTGACGCCGATACTCACGCTGCCGGCAGGTTAGGCGGTCAAAAGCGCCGGTCCTTTTTCCTGCAGGTTGTCCGGGTGGTACTCACCGAGATCCTCCTGCGGCGGAGCTGTGCCCGAACATCAGGGGTGACGCGCCTTCCTGAATGCGGCGAGTTCGTCCCGGAGCCATGGCCCGCTTGGCACGGTGACCCCGTTGCACTCGACCAGGTATCGGTTACCGGTAATCGAACTTTTGCTCGCCCCGTACGTTATGAACTGTTCGGCTGATGCAATCCTGTTTTTGATGTGGTTGTATTTTCGTTCGATATGACTGCGGGCGTCGGCGGAAGTATACGACGTGCCGTTCCTGATGAAGGTACAGGCAGAGTGCTCAATGTAGTTCAGCAGATGCGCGACTTCTTCTTCCCAGACACGATCGTCAGCATAAATCGCCGCTGCCGGAAGCAGCAGGAGCGCCAGCAGACACAGCGGCCACTTCATCCGCGGCCGTTTTCACTGAGGCGGAAATGAACTTCTATGGGGTTGTGGTCGGAGCTCTCGACGTTGTATGAAACGGATTTTGTCACTTCGAGGTCCCGGTAATAAATACCGTCTACCGTGCGGTTGAAAAACATTACCCGGTGGTCGGGAGCGAATGTGGCCTGGGTCATATCCAGCTCAGTCATCCGTTCGTTAACCAGGGTTTCGCGGCTGTCGCTCCAGGTATTGAAATCACCGGCTATGATAACCGGGCCGTCATGATTCTTGATGATACTCTTCAGGGAATCGAACTGCCGCCCCACGGCGTCGGGAGTCAGGGTGAAGTTGACCATATGGATGTTTACGACCAGCAGGCGGGCATCCTTACCGGCAAGCGGGTACGCCGACGCGAGTCCGATCTTGGGGATCCTGAACAGCGGTTCCGGCTCCCGCGACACGCAGTATGCATGCGGGGAAACCCGGGCTGCGGACAGCACGCCGATTTCCTGTTCCTCAAGCTGGAAGGCCGTCGCCATCAGCCACTGGTTCGCGAACAGGTCCATCTGGGCGTCCTGAATCGGCTCAATTGCCGCTTCCTGGAGCAGAATAATATCGGTACCGCTGCCGTAGGATACCAGGTCCCGGCGCCAGTCCTTGTGGGTCCCGCGATGGGAATTCCAGCTCAGCACGCTGAAGCCGTCAGGATCGATCCCTTCTTCATGCTGATCGACGGTCAGGTATTCCAGTTCCGGGCTGCACACCGCAGCCCCGCGCAGAATCGCCTGATCCTGCATGCCGCCGGCCACGACCATCTCCCTGGGCACCGGCACGCATCCGGAAAAATAGAGCAGCATCGCCACCCCCGACGTCAGCACGAACAGAATCGTCGGTATGTAGAATATAAAATTACGCATCGGCTCCAGATAATATACATCCCTGCCAAAGTTGCAAGCACTAATTAATCAAATCGTTAAATGTGCTGTTTGCACGGCATTTCACCATCTTTTATATCAAAACGGCAATAAGCCTGTCAAAATCTATATTTTTTCCGGTGGCACCCGCCGGTTCCCTGCGCTGAAACCAGCCGGTTGACAAGGTCCATTGAGTGAAGAATAGTTGTGTTTCAATGACAAACCGAATTATTCCCTGAACGGCAAAAGCCCGCGTATCCAATTTGAAGCCATGGTCATGAAAAACGTATTCCGCGTCCATTTTACCTGGAAGGAGAAGTCATATGAACTCAAGGCCCACAGCCTCGATATGACGCATCCCTATTTCGTCTCCATCAAGGACCTGGTGCTCCCGGAAGACAGCGGCGTACTGATAAATCCGGCAGATGACGAGATACGCAAGGCATTCGGCGACGTCCGCCAGTTGATGCTGCCGTTTCAGTCGGTTTCGCTTATTGAAGAATTTACTGAAGACCCCGATTTAAAACCGGACAGGGGCCTTCCCCGGGGAGAAGTGGTGAAACCGGATCGTTTCCAGAAAAAATAGCATGCGCTGAACCGTCCGGTTCACATCTGCGATATTGTTATGGTCTGCTGAATGTATTGCCTGAACTGGTCGGCGGGAATAGCCGGGCTGAAAAAATATCCCTGCACGACTTCGACCTGCCTGCTCTTCAGAAATTCAAACTGCTCCGGGGTTTCAACCCCTTCGGCCACGAGCTTCAGATCGAGGATCTGGGCCATCGCGATAATCGCGTCGACCAGGGACATGTTGTACTGATTATCCATCATATCCCCGATAAAGCTGCGATCGATTTTCAAGACCTGCAGCGGAAACTGCTTCAGGTAGCTCAGGGACGAATACCCGGTCCCGAAGTCATCCAGGGACAGGGTGATCTTCCGGTCCTTCAGGGCATTAAGTACTTCGAGCGGTTCCTGGGCATCCTGCATGAGCAGATTTTCGGTAATTTCGATCTCCAGCATGTTCGCCTGCAGGCCGCTCTGGTCAAGCACCTGATCGAGACTGTTCAGGAAATCGCCGGATCTGAACTGCCGCGGGGAAATATTGACCGCAATCTGCAGCTTGCACTCCGAAAGCTCCTCCCAGTATACAGCTTCGCTGCATGCAGTCTCCAGCACCCAGGAGCCGATTTCCTCGATAAGCCCATACTTTTCCGCAACCGGGATAAATATCCCCGGCGGCACCATGCCCAGATCCGGATTGTTCCAGCGCAGCAGCGCCTCGGCACCGACCACCCGTTCGGTCCTGGTGTTGATTTTCGGCTGGTAGTAGACTTCCATCTCACCGTTTTTGATCGCATGGCGCAGGCGATTTTCTATGGCGAGCTGCTCATCGATGTAGGCGCGCAGTTCGTGGGAGAAGAAACGGTAATTCGTGCTGCTGTCTTTTTTGGCGTAATACATCGCCGTATCCGCATACTGCATCAGCAGTTCGACCGAATTGCCGTCGTCGGGGAAGGTGCTGATGCCGATGCTCGCCGATGTATAGATATCACTGCCGTTAACGGTAAACGGCATTTCAAACGACTGCAGCACTTTGTGCACGACAACCTCTGCCTGGTCCTGCTGGACCAGTCCCTCCAGCACGATCAGGAACTCATCGCCGCCGAGCCTTGCCGCCGTATCCGTCTCCCTCAACATCACCCGCAGCCGGTCAGCCACCATCTTCAGCAGCTCGTCGCCGATAGCGTGGCCGAGCGTATCGTTGATGTCCTTGAAATTGTTCAGGTCGAGAAACAGCAGTGAAACCTTGGAATTCTGCCGTTTGGCCCGGGCAAAAGCACTCCGTATATATGACATCATGTAGTACCGGTTCGGCAGGTTGGTGAGCTGATCGAAATTGGCCTGGTGAATCAGCTTCTTCTCGGCCTCGTCCCGCTCGGTGATGTCAAGGGCGGTCACGACCAGGACCGGCGGTTCCTCCTGGGCCGACAACTGGATCCTGATTTCCACCGGATACGTGGTACCGTCTCTGCGCCTCTGGAGCGTCTTGTAGGTTATGGAATCTCTTATCCCTTTCTGAAGCGGCATGATCAGGTTCAGGATATCCGCTTTGCTCATATCGACGATGATGTCGTCCAGCGTCATCCTGGACAGCTCAGTGTTACTGTAGCCCAGGTTGTCAAGCGCCCCCCTGTTGAACTGAAGGCAGTTCAGATTATCCGCATCCACGATATACAACTCGTTGGAACTGTCGTTCAGTATCCTGCCGAGCCGGTTGTTGAGCTGATGCTTCTCTTCCTCCAGGTCTTTTACCAGGGACAGGTTCTCATACCTGAGATGCAGGGACGAAGCCAGGACCCTGTTGAGGCGTCGGCTGGAGCGTATCATCGTCAGCGTATAGACCACGACCAGAAGCGCGACAAACAGATCGAAAACCTCCGGATCGATCAGGGAGTAGATGATGATCGGCCCCGTCAGGAGCAGGGTGTATCCGGTGTAACAGATAACATCAGCAACCAGGACGGTCAGGGCGCCCGATGCGAGCCCGGCCAGGATCAGAATCGTAAACATCTGATTCGGTACCGGATCGTGGGGGTAAAAGAAAATGATCGTGGACCCGAAGACCATACCGACGGCATAGCTTGCCGTACGGAAACGGATCAGCCAGATCGGCCGCTCCTTGAATCCCCGGTCCTTCGCGAAATACGCTCTGACAAGGAAAAACCTGATGATAAAAACGCTGACCAGGACTCCGTACCAGGACCACAGGGTTCCCGCCAGATGGTAGGGCCACTGCAGGCCGATATACGCCAGGCCGCACAGCAGGTGTGCAAACGTGCTGAACGCGTTGGTCGAGTAGAGATTGTCCAGCTTATCGGCGAATATCCGGCTGGTGAAATTCTTGGCAGGACCGTCGTCCTGGATAATTCGATCCGGCATAATTTCCCTGTATGAAAATTCCCCCTCAAACAGCCTGATCCCAGATGGTAAGTGACGAATAAATTTGAATGTTTCGCCATTATCACATCACAGCGTATCAAAATGACGGCAAAATTTAAACTTTCTTCCGATGTTATCGAAAAAAAAAATAGCTTCAGCAACACCGATTCTGGGCGAAAAGGCAATGGCAGGGACGCCGGTGTGAAACCAGCAGCCGGGGCAACAGGCTACTCAGTTGCCACGGCTGTTGGTTGGTGGGGGGACCGCCCCGGCCTGCAGGATACCGAAACGGTGCTCGAGGAGTCTAAACGCTTATCAGTTGCTCATCTCCATTAAATCAATGGCCCTCCGATCGTAATGGCTTCTGCGGTCATACAGTATTGTATTTCCTGTCGAATCCTTCAGCGGAAAAGACAGGTTCTCCACGTTTATGCGGCGATCCTGCTTCGTTCTAACCAGCTGAGCTTTGGCCGGTTTATGGTCGGCGGTCATCTGCCCCCGATTCTGGGCCAGCACGAAACGAGCCATGGTCTTCAGGTCTCTTTGTTTCAACGACAGCGCCGCGTCGACCCAGATTTTCGTGATATTCATGAGTTCTTCGTAGGTCACGGGGTTATACATTTTCCTGATTTTTTGTACCGCCCTGAGTCCATTGGCTGAACGTCTGTGTTTGCGGATAAACTGGTCGACCGCTTCGTGCCCTTGTCCCGATTCCGCCAGAATATCAATGATCCCGCCTTTATGGAGGTCAGGGGCGCTGTATATTTTCCCCGACGTAATCATTTCTTCGGCCTTCACCTGGCCGACCTTTCGTCCCAGGAAACTGTACGCCCCCATACCCGGAAAAAGGTTGAAACGGATTTCGGGCAGGCCCAGCTGGGAATGCTTTTCGGCAATCAGGTAGTTGCTGGACATGGCGGATTCGAAACCGCCGCCGAGTGCCGATCCCTGTACCAGGGAAATGGTGGTTAACGGTAAATCCAGGCTGATTGAATTCATGTAGCAGATATCCACGCAGTAGGTGGCATATTCCAGCAGCTGCTCCCGGTTGCAGCGTTCAATCAGCTTGATGAACAGATCCAAGTCGCCGCCCAGATTAAAAATACCGGGGGTTTGAGAGGCAAGGATCATATACCTGACCGGATACTGGGCGACATCTTCACCAGCTTCGAAATAAGCTTTGACGTTCTCCTGTATCTGCTTGGATTCCAGCAGCATTACCGGGGTAAAACACGGGCGCTCACTGGCCCTGAAATAGCACCATAATGCCTGCTGTTTCCGATCATAGCGTACGGACATTTCCTTGTAGGGACCAAAAATCCTCCTGAATTGCTCAGTCATGCCTTTTCCTTTCTGGGACCGCAAAATAAACAGTTAAAATTTTGACGTATCATTGACGGTCAGCCGATCGAGGCGCAGAATTTCACGAATTCAGGACTATGGCGTCACCGATTAGTCAAAATTATGTCGCGTCATACGACACGATATTACATTGAGCAAAATCGGTGCCAGATGAAGGATCGTGTTAACAGAATTTTCCGGTAACGAAGGTCACCGATGAAGATCACCTGCGTGAAGCGGGATTGAAGCAGAGGTGGTTTGTTCAGATAAGATCGACAATATCAAGCGTATGATCGGCCAGGTCCGTGATCAGCAGCCGATTCCTTAAACCGGCGGGCTTACCTGCGGCAACGGTCACGACCTCGGCACATTCCATCGCCGCCAGTGAAACCGCCGCAAACGGCAGCGTTCCCAGTATCTTTTCAACACCTCGATCGGCGGCTTTTTCGGGGCTCCCGTATATTTTTGCCAGGCCCGGATCATGCGGATAGATAACGGTCACCTGTCCCGTAGAACCGCCAATTGCCGCCGACACCATCGGTATATTCCTGGTCCGGCACGCTTTTTCGAGCGCGAAGCGGGCCTTGATCGAATCGAGACAGTCAACGGCAAGATCGACCCCGGCAATAATATCCGGACCGTTTCGGTCGTCGAGGAAATCGGTTTTCACGGTCGCAATAACCGCCGGGTTCACCGCTTTGACCCGTGCAGCGGCGACCTCGGCTTTCTTCTTTCCCAGAACCTCCACACTGCTCAGGAGCTGCCGGTTCAGGTTGGAATCGTCGAAACAGTCGCCGTCGACCAGTGTCAAATTCCCGACGCCGATTCGGGCCAGAATCTCCGTTACCGTTCCGCCCAGTCCGCCGAGTCCAATAATGGCAACCCGGTACTGGAGCAGTTTGAGCTGATCCCCGCAGGACAGGGCTTTCTGGTTTCGTGCATATACCTCGGGAATTATATCCTGCCGCAGCGCCTCCAGCTGAATTTCGGCATGAGTAGAACCACAGCGCTCGGCCAGATCACGCTGATCCATGAACGACAGGGAGCGATACACCGTACCGTCCGGCCTGTTTTTTTCCAGGGCTGCACGAGCAACCGCTTCCCGCAGTTCGTTTTTCATGTCGGCTTCGTCTCCTGGCGATTTTTCTTCCAGCTTTTTTCCCGGCCTTTCAGCAACCTGGCAATGTTCTCGTGATGCTTGATCCAGATCAGCAGGGCGATCACGGACCCCGTGACAACGGCACCCCCAGGTTCCCCAAGCAGCCACAACCACAACGGGAACAACCCTGAAGCGAGCAGCGACCCGACGGATACGAACCCGGACAGGAACACCGCGCCGAAAAAAACGATGCAGCTGATGCCGATTGCCGGCGGAGACAGAAACAGAAACACCCCGAGCCCGGTTGCGACCCCTTTCCCGCCTTTGAGCCCCAGATAGACCGGAAACATATGGCCGACCACGGCAAGGATACCACAGAGCAGCAGGATGAGTTCCCGGTTCGGTCCGTCAGGCAGCAGCCTGGACGCGACGAATATCGGCAGAAAGCCTTTCAGGCAGTCAAGCACCAGCGTTATAAAACCTAATTTTTTACCGAGCAGCCGCGCGACATTTGTCGCGCCGATATTCTTACTGCCGGAGTCGCGCACGTCGATGCCCGCCAGCCTGCCTACCATCAATCCGAACGGAATCGCGCCGATACAATAACTTGCAATCGGAAAAAGGATGTTCATAATGTACCTGTAATTGCAATGGGGATGACCAACAGCCTGTACTGTAGCGTGTTAGCGGGCACAAAGCAAGATCCGGTCACGGCCATGCAGATAGATGATGGCCGGCACGCTCGAGCTGTGGTATGGTGCTGCTGTTTTTAAATCTTACCAGGTACTTGAGGCAACGTTGAACTATCATGGCAATTCGTAGAATCATTGAATACCCGGAACCGCTTTTGCGCGTCAAAGCCAGAAAAGTGGAAACCTTCGACGACGAGCTGAAAATACTGGTCGAAGATATGGCCGAAACCATGTGGGACGCACCCGGAGTCGGCCTTGCGGCCCCCCAGGTTGCGCAGTCAGTCCGCGTAATCGTGGTGGATGTCACCGAGCCGGGAGAAGAGGAAAGAAAACACATGGCTCTGATCAATCCGGAAATCGTCGAACGTGAAGGCCATCAGCTCGATGAAGAAGGCTGTCTCAGTGTCCCCGATCTCACGGCCCAGGTCGAACGCTCCCAAAAAATAACGGTCCGTTACCAGAGAGAAGATGGAACCGACATGCAGCTGACGACCCAGGATCGCTTCGCGGTCGTACTGCAGCATGAGATCGACCATCTCAACGGGGTGCTTTTCATCGACCACCTTTCTCCACTCAAACGCAACCTGTACAAGAAGAAGCGCAAAAAAATGCTGGCGGCGGAGCAAACCGGCTGATGGACCGTAAACCGTTTCGCATCATTTTCATGGGAACGCCGGAGTTCGCCGTTCCATCCCTGGAGGCCCTGATCCAGGGCCCGGATGAGATCGTCGCCGTCGTGACCCAGCCGGACCGGCCGAAAGGAAGGGGCCGGAAACTGGTTGCCCCGCCGATAAAAACGGTGGCCGAAAAATACGGCATCGACCTCTATCAGCCGGCCGGTATCAGAACACCTGAATTTATTACCACCCTGAAGACCTATGCCCCCGATGTCATTGTCGTCGCCGCATACGGCAAAATTCTCCCCGGCAGTATTCTCGAGCTTCCCCGGCACGGCTGCATCAACGTTCACGGCTCGCTGCTGCCACGGCATCGCGGCGCGGCACCGATCCAGTGGGCGCTGATCAGGGGCGACCGGGACATCGGCGTGACGATCATGCAGATGGACAAGGGGATGGATACCGGCGATATCCTGATGAAGGCGAGCCTGGTTCCCGACCCCGGAGAAACGTCCGGTACGCTGTTTCCCAAAATCGCCAGACTCGGCAGCCATACGCTGATGGATACGCTGGACATGCTTGCCCAGGGAGGTCTGGCGATGATCCAGCAGGATCATGCCGAAGCCACCGATGCGCCCATGCTGAAGAAAAGCGACGGTCTCATCGACTGGCGCAAACCGGCCGCTGAAATCGACTGCCTGATCAGGGGGCTCGATCCATGGCCCACCGCGTACACGTATCTCGATCAGAAAAAGCTGCAGTTTTTCAAACCGGAAATCGTTTATCAGAGCAGTTCAAGACAGCCGGGGACCCTTCTCCGCGCCGACCGGGAAGGCCTGCTGATCGCCACCGGTGCATCATGCCTGCTGGTAAGGGAACTGAAGACGGAAGGGAAAAAACGCATGGATGTCGCCGCATTCCTAAACGGATGGACGCTCGATCCCGGGTGTATTTTCGGTCCCGGAGGCGACCACGCGTGAACCGGGGGGCCTGCGCTTATCTCGACTGCTTTTCAGGCGTCAGCGGCGATATGCTGCTCGGCGCCCTGCTCGCCTGCGGCGTGCCAGAGGATGAGCTGCGCCGTGAACTGGTCAAAATCGAACTCGACCCGTATGAGTTCAACGTGTCGACAAAATTGTGCAAATCGATTTCGTCGATTTCCGTCAATATCGAGTCGAAAACAGAGCAGCGCTTCAGGAACCTGAGGACAATTACCGATGCGCTTGAAGCCAGCAAGCTCGACAAGACCGTTGTCGAGACGTCCCTGCGCGTATTTCAGCGGCTGGCGGAGGCGGAAGCAAAAATCCACGGCAAACCGGTCGCTGAAATTCATTTCCACGAGGTTGGCGCGCTCGATACCATTATCGATATCGTCGGCGTCGTGGCAGGGTTCAGGCTCCTCGGCATCGACACGATTCACTGCTCGCCGCTCCCGCTCGGACGCGGCTTCGTCGAATGTGCTCACGGCAACCTGCCGCTGCCGGCACCCGCCGTCTATGAATTACTCCAGGGGATCCCGATTGTCGGGGTCGAAGCGGACATGGAACTGGTCACCCCAACCGGAGCGGCGCTGGTTGCGGAACTGGCGGATGAATTCGGCCCGCTGCCGCCGATGGTCGTTACCGGCTCGGGATACGGGGCTGGTGATTTGCCGGGTACAGACAATCGTCCGAACCTGCTCCGGATAGTTACCGGCCGCACCGAATCGGTCGCTGAGGCGCAGGAGATCGAGGTGGTCGAAACCCATCTCGACGACTGGAACCCGGAGGGTTTTCCGTTTCTGTGCGACAGGCTGTTCGCGTCGGGAGCCCTCGACGTCAGCCTGGCTCCGATCCAGATGAAAAAGGGACGCCCGGGATTCCGTCTGACCGTTATCTGCAGCACAGCCGACAATTACCAGATCAAGGAACTCATCCTGACGGAGACCTCGGCAATCGGATTACGCTTCAGGAATGAACAGCGGATGACGCTGCCAAGGAAAATCGTTGCCGTTGACACCCCGTGGGGACCAGTCGACGCGAAGATGGTCAAAACGCCGGCGGGTAACAAACTGTACCCGGAATATGAATCGTGCCGGCGTGCGGCCGAGCAGCATGAGGTCCCGCTGGACCACGTCTACCGGGCGGTTTTGAGCAACTCGGGAAAAATCTGATATGGACAGGCTGCTGGTTGCGATAGCAACCGGGATGTACTCCGGTAAAATCCCGTTCGCCCCGGGAACGTGGGGCTCCATCTTTGCATTGATCCCCTGGTATTTCTGCCGTAACCTGCCCCTGGCATATTACCTGCCGCTGCTCGCCGCCCTGTTCGCAGTGGGCTTTCTGTCCGCCGGCTCCGTTGAGAAAATTCTCGACAAACCGGACCCGGGCTGCATCGTCATCGATGAAATCCTCGGTGTATTTATCGCGCTCACGCTGGCTCCGAATCACCCGGCGGCCTGGATTCTGGGCCTCATCCTGTTCAGGATTTTCGATATCCTCAAACCCTTCCCGGTAAACTGGTTCGACACCAGGATGCACGGCGGCATCGGCATCATGATGGATGATGTCATGGCCGGCATTTACGCACTCATCTGTCTGCAGGTCATCTGGCTGGTAATCGGCAGGTTCTTTGGGTGATAATCAGGAAGCAACAGACTTCCACGTCTTCCCGAAACATCAGGACAAGGGCTTTAAAAATCGGCAACATGGAAAGACATCGCGGAATCGGGGTTGATTGATTTCGGATGCATCTCGGAGGCCCGCCGTATGAGCGGAACGGTTGGCAATGTAGTCTAAGGCCGAAGGCCCTTTACGGTCGGAATTAAGAGGGCAGGTTTTGTGTCCTCTTAATTACTCCGTGGAGCCCATACGGCAATAAGGCCGGAGGGCAGCATCCGAAATCAATCAACGCCGATTCCTGGCCCTGATCTTGGTAAGAGCTGAAACCCCACAGATGGGGTAAAAAAGGCAACCATAGAGGGGGTGGGGGGGCCCCTGCAGACGTGATAAAATTAGAAACTGGGGACACGCTGAAGCATGTCCCCGAGGCAAGTAGTACAGTGGTGCTTTACGCAAACGAAGGCAGTCTTTGATGCACTGCCTCAATCATCGCTTCGTTCTGCAGCAGTTCGTCGAGGGTGTTCCAGGTTCCGCCGAGCAGGGCCGTACGGGAGGCCTGGTTCATTTGTACGTCGATTGACTGCCCCTCGTACGAGACGGTTTGAGCTTCCAGATCGATATCGAACTCGATCTGCGGATTGTCCTGAACCGCTTTCTGCAGCGCGGCAATCGTGTCTTCGTCGGTGGTACAGATCGGGATACCGAGACTGGTGCAGTTGCCGGCGAAGATTTCGCCAAACGATTCGCCGATGATGCCCTTGATGCCGGAACGCATGATCGCCTGCGGCGCATGCTCGCGGCTGGAGCCGCACCCGAAGTTACGGCCGACGATCATCACAGTAGCCCCGGCGTATCGGTCATCGTTGAACGGGTGGTCTTTTTTCGATCCGTCCTCGGCGAAGCGCTCGTCCTTGAAAACCTCGGATCCGAGTCCTTCGAACGTGACGCTTCTGAGGTATCGGGCCGGAATGATACGGTCAGTGTCTATATCGTTGCCGGGCATCGGAACCGCCCGTCCCTGAACCTTGGTAATCGCTGCTGGATTGGTACTCATGTGTTCGTATCCTTCTAGATGAAATTTCTGACATCAGCCACTGCACCTTCAACGGCAGCTGCAGCAACCATGGCGGGACTCATCAGCATGGTCCTGCCGTTGGGCGTTCCCTGACGACCGATAAAGTTGCGGTTGGACGAGCTCGCACTGAGCTGGCGGCCGGTCAGTTTATCGGGATTCATGGCCAGGCACATGGAACAGCCGGCCTCGCGCCATTCGAATCCGGCCTCGGAGAATATTCTATCGAGGCCTTCAGTCTCGGCCTGTTCCTTGACCTTGCGCGAACCGGGCACGGCGAGGGCCTTCACGTGGGAGGCCACCTTCCGGCCCTTGACCACCTCGGCGGCGGCCCTGAAATCCGAGATCCTTCCATTGGTGCAGGAACCGATGAAAGCGACGTCGATTTTCTGCCCCTCGATTTTCTGCCCTTCCTCAAATCCCATATGCTCGTAGGCTTTTTTGGTGATCTCCACTTCGGTCTCGTCGAGATCGGCGATAACCGGCATATTTTCATCGACCCCGATGCCCTGGCCGGGAGTAATGCCCCAGGTGACCATCGGGCTCATTGCGGACACATCAAGATCGTACACGTCGTCATATTCCGCATCGGTATCCGAGGCCATCGACTTCCAGTGGGCCACCGCTTCGTCGTATCTGTCGCCTTTGGGGCTGAACGGCCGGTCCTTGAGGTAGTCGAACGTGACCTGGTCCGGATTTACATACCCGGCGCGGGCGCCGCCTTCGATACTCATGTTGCAGACGGTCATCCGCTCTTCCATGGACAGGCCGTGGATGACCGGCCCGCCGAATTCATAGGCGTATCCGAGCCCGCCCATGACCCCGAGTTCGGCAATGATCTTCAGGATGAGATCTTTTGCGAAGATACCTTTGCCCCGGTCTCCGGTAACAGTGATTTTGCGGACCTTCAGGCGTTCGAACGCCAGCGTCTGGGTAGCCAGCACGTCGCGAACCTGGGATGTGCCGATACCGAACGCGATCGCGCCGAAGGCGCCGTGGGTCGACGTATGGGAGTCACCGCACGCGATCGTAATGCCGGGCTGGGTAAATCCGTTTTCCGGCCCGATGATATGGACGATGCCCTGGGAATCCGAATCGAGGCCGAAAAACCGCAGACCGAAATCCGTCGTATTGGTCTCGATGGCCTGCAGCATCTGCTCGGCCAGGTCATCCTGGTACGGCCTGATAAGCTGTCCCTGGGTCGGAACGATATGATCGACGGTAGCGACGGTGCGCTCCGGGTACTTCACCTTCAAGTCTCGCTCCCGAAGTGCCTGAAAGGCCTGCGGGGAAGTCACTTCATGCACCAGGTGGAGGCCGATAAAGAGTTGATCGCGCGTCTCGGACAGCGCCGCAACTTTATGAAGATCCCACACCTTGTTGAACAGATTTTTTCCCATTTCGTATTCCTCTGGTTTAGACAATCTGCCTGAAATCGAACATCAGGCCCATTATGCCGGTATTATGAGCGGCAGTCAGCACATTGACCACTTAGTATAACCATAAAAAAAGCAAACGGGAAGACCCGTGTGGATCTCCCCGTTGCAAAGCCGCGCTATTCTGGTTTCAGCGGCTACAGCAGTCCGGCCTTATCCAGCGCCTTGACCGAAAGCTTATAGGACGCATAAATCAGTACAATCCATGAAATAAGCAGAAACGCAATCATCGTTTTCCTCCCTGTCTAGTAGGCTTTCGAGTCATCGAGATCTTCCGCCCCGACTTTCTTTGCATCCATCAGGTACCAGACGTATACGATATACGCCAGCACCAGCGGAATCACCATGGCGACGTACGTCATCGCCGTAAGCGTGTAGTGGCTCGACGATGCATTGTAGATCGACAGGCTCGACTGCAGATCGGCTTTGGACGGATAAAACGGCGTGTTGTTGAAACCGGCGGTAAAAAAGACCGCCAGGCCGACCAGCACCGTACCGAGGCCACCGAACCAGATGCCCCGGTAGCCCCCCATGAAACTGGTTACGGCTACGCCCAGCACAACCAGCACCAGTCCGCCGAGCAGCAGGCCCAGAACAATGGGCATGGCGAGCAGGTTCTGCAGGTATTTGCCGGATACCATGCTGACCGTGCCGCTCTCATCGAAACCGAACCCCTGCATGAAAAGCAGGCTGACCAGCACATACAGCAGGAACGGCAGGGCGCAGATCAGGCTGACCAGACAGCTCCTGCGCAGCCGCGGCTCCATCTCCGGTCCGAACGTGAAGTCGATGTTGTTGAGCAGGTACATCGAACCGAGAACCCGCGCGTTGAACACCAGGAACAGCCCCAGGGACAGGTTGAACAGTGAGAATGCCGCCTCGAGTCCGCGCAGCGGATGGGTCCATGTCACCTGATTATATTCGTTCAGGGTGAAATTCGAGCCGGTAAAAAACGTCCCGACCGCAGCACCGATCAGTAAAATTCCGACGGAACCGTTGATGAACAGGAACAGTTCATACACCCACGCACCGAGCAGGTTGCTCGGTTTCTTCCGGAATTCATAGCTGACCGCCTGCACAATGAACGTAAACAGGATCAGGATCCACACCCAGTATGCGCCGCCGAAGCTGGTTGCATAGAATTTCGGGAAGGCGGCAAACAGGGCGCCGCCGAACAGCACCAGGGTCGTGAACGTCAGTTCCCATTTACGCCCGAGCGAGTTGATCACCAATGATTTCTCGGTGTCGCTTTTCGCCACCTGCCAGAGCAGCGTCTGCCCCCCCTGGACAAAGTTCAGAAAGAGAAAAAGCGAGCCGACAACCGCCGCCAGAATCCACCAGATCTGCTGCAGAATCGCAGTATCCAAGCTCCCTATCATTTATGCGCCCTCCGGTCCTTTTTTGATCATCATGAGCATGATCTTGATTTCAGCCAGCAGCAGCAGCGTGAACAGGATCGCGAACATCCAGAATGTCGTCATTACGTTGCCTGCCGCCAGGTTGCTCGTGGCCGGTCCGACCGGCAGCATACCCTGAATAGCCCACGGCTGGCGGCCGATCTCGGCAACGACCCAGCCCGACTGGCTGGCAAGCATTGCCAGGAAGAAAGAGAGGATGCCGAACGGCAGCAGCCAGCGTTTTTCCTCGATGGTATCCTTGATACCGTAGACCAGGAAGGCGAGACAGATCAGGCCGAAAAAGACAACCAGGTAAACCATGATATGAAACGAGTAGAAGGAAGTCTGAACCGGCGGGATGCTGTCTTCGGGATTTTCGAGAAAGCCGTATCCGAAAAATTCCCGGTTTTCATCGAATTTGGCAAGAGCCGCCTGGGCACCCGCCTCATCCCCTTCCCTCTGAGCGGCCTTGTAGGCAGCCAGGTCGGCGATAGCCAGCTTGCCTTTTGCAATTTTCTCATTGGCTCCGACAATGTTGTATTCCTCATTGCCGTAGGTCAGATCATTTATGCCGGGCACGAACTCATTGGACCGGTTCGCGAGCCATGACAGCAGGAACGGAATCTTGATTTCAAATGAAAATGGCTCTGTGTCATCCTCCAGCCCCGGTTTCTTGTCCGGATTCAATATGCCTATCGCGACGATTGGCGCCTTTTCCTCACCGTCGTAAAGGCCCTCGTATGCCGCCAGTTTCATCGGCTGCGTATGCGCATTCGTAAACGCCGACTCATCACCCGTCAATCCGACATAGAAGAAACTGATCAGGCCGAACACCGAGGCCACGAGGATCGAACGCTTGGCCATTTCGACATGCCTTCTTTTCAGCAGGTAGTAAGAGGAAACGGCGAACACGAACATGACCGCCACGAGAAAACTCGAACTGGTCGTATGGGTGAATTTGGCAATGGCCACCGGGGAGAACAGCACTTCCCAGAAATTCTGCATCTCGAAACGCGCCGTATCCGGGTTGAACGCCATGCCGGTCGGATACTGCATCCAGCCGTTGGCGACCAGAATCCACAGAGCGGAAAGATTCGAGCCGACCGCGACCATCCAGGTGGAAAATAGGTGAAATCCTTTGGAAACCCGGTTCCAGCCGAAAAACATGACGGCGAAGAAGGTCGCCTCGAGGAAAAATGCGACGATCCCTTCAACGGCGAGCGGAGCTCCGAAAATATCGCCGACCATCCACGAATAGTTGGACCAGTTCGTGCCGAATTCGAATTCGAGAATGATGCCGGTTGCAACACCGATCGCGAAGTTGATACCGAACAGTGTCATCCAAAATCGGGTCAGGTTTTTCCACTCCTCGTTGCCGGTCTTCACATAGATGGTTTCGTAAAACGCGCACAAGAACGACAAACCAAGCGTCAGCGGCACGAACAGCCAGTGATACATCGCCGTCAGAGCAAATTGAGCCCTGGACCAGTTCACCAGTGCCAGGTCTATCTCACCCATAATCCCTCCTTTAATTCCGGTTTTGAGCAGGTCTGGTAATCTGGTCGATCACATAATCGGACCGCTGCTCGTCAGTTGAAAAATTCGTATTGAGAAAATTTGGAAAGAAAAAAAGCTTCAACACCCCAAACATGATCAACAGTTTGACCAAGATTATTTTCCACAACGTTTTACCGACGGTCATCGATTTGAATCCGTCGCGGTAAAACCTGAATATCCGGGTTGGTATTGACGCCATTGTTTCACCGATTAAATCAGCGCTGCCGTTTGAGCAGCACCCAGTAAACCCTTCCTATCCTACGAAACCTGCCGACATTCTGTCAACAATTCAGTGCTATTCCAGGTTGTCTTAAAGCGGGTAAAACTATATCGAAGCAGGGAACATGAGTCAATAATAATTATCATTATTAAAAGCACCGCTCGTCAAGCCCCACACCATGCCTCCAGTTTTGTCGGAAACCACCTAAAATCCCCTTGAAATTCACCGTCCAACCGTCTATCAACCAATGCTTACCCAGACCAACGATAACGATAAAAAGAGGTACCCCTTTGCTAACCGGTTCCATCCTTGCTTTAGTCACCGTTTTGTGCTGGACGATCAGCGTCCAGTTTTTCGAGGCGGCATCAAAACGGGTCGGATCTGTACCGGTTAACATCATTCGCATTGCGGCGGCATTGATCCTGTTCAGTATCCTGCTCTATTTCAGGGACGGATCGATCCTGCCCGTCGGCTTTCCATGGCACGCGTGGATATTTTTGAGTTTATCGGGCGTTCTCGGCCTTTTTATCGGCGATATTTTCCTTTTCAAGGCCCTCGTGGAACTCGGCCCCCGGCTGGCAATGCTGATTTACAGCCTGGCGGCCCCGTCGGCAGCCGTGATCGGCTGGCTGGTTCTGGGGGAACAGTACCGGTTGGTCCAGTGGTTCGGAATTGCGACTACCATTTTCGGCGTCGGCATGGTTATTCTCGAACGGACTCCGACATCTTCGGCACCGGGCAGACGATTCCGGAAAACGTCCCTGAAAGGGGCGATGCTGGGCATGCTCGCGATGCTTGGCCAGGCGATCGGCTACCTGCTTGCCAAAGTCGGGATGGAGACGGAATCGGGCTATCTCGATGCATTCAGTTCGACCCAGATCCGGGCGCTTGCCGCCTTTTTCTGCTTCGCCCTGTTTTTTACCGTGACTGGGAGATGGCGAGATGTTAAAAAAGCGCTGCAGGACGCCAGGGCTCTCGTCTACACGTCGACAGGCGCCGTGTTCGGTCCGTTTGTCGGCGTGTCACTGTCGCTTCTAATCCTGCACTACCTGAGCGCCGGTATCGCGGCAACATTTCTGTCGCTCGTTCCCGTCGTGATGATCCCGTTTGCAATTTTCCTGCACAAGGAGAACGTAACCCGGCGTGCGTTACTGGGTACGTGCATCGCCATTTTCGGCATCTCCCTGCTGATGATCTGAGCACCATGCCGGATCTAACCGTATACATCCGTTTCCGTATCCGGTGACGGCAGGCGATTGTCCGGATTGCGCACTTCCCCGTCGCTGGTCACGAAAATACCGGGGCGGCCCGGCAGCGGGCACATCGTTTCGCAGATGCCGCAACCGATGCACAGGTCGTCAACGACGTACGGCTGTTTGAGGCTGCGCGTTTCCCCGGCTTCATCGACAACGGAAACCGTCTGAAAACGAATGGCCTTTTCGGGCGTCGGACAGTGCTCTTCGCACACAATACACGGGGTATTTTTAGCAAACGGGAGGCAGAGATTCTTGTCGAACCAGGCATGGCCGATCTTGAACCGATGCTTTTCTTCCTTCTCGAGAGGCGCAATTGCCCCGGTCGGACAAACCTGTCCGCACAGCGTGCAATTGAATTCACAATACCCGGTCCGGGCAACCAGGTACGGAGAGAACATGCCTTCGACACCGGCGCGCAGCATAACCGGCTGCAGACCGTTGGTTATACAAACCTGCATGCATTGACCGCACCTGACGCAGCGCTGCAGAAATTCTATCTCCGCCGTTGACCCGGGCGGCCGAATCAGCAGCGGATCGGGCTGAACGGCAAGGGTCCGGGTCCCGATCACCGAGGGCAGGATAACCGCGGCCGCAGCACTTCCCATAAACCTGCGCCGGGACAAAGACAGGCCCACGGGACCCGATACCGGCCGTACCGGATCAAACGCAATGATCTGCCGCGGGCACGCGGTGAAGCAATCCATACAGAGCGTGCAACGCTGCGGATCGATACGGCGATCTTCGTCTACGGCCCCCATCCGGCATGTAGTGCGGCAGATTCGGCAGCGGCCGCAGGTGTCGTCACCGCCTTGCACGCTGAGCAGTCCCAGACCCGCACACCAGCCGAGCAGCGCCCCGAGCGGGCAGACGCTGCGGCAGAAAAACCGGCGCTGGTAAAATTCGAGGACGAATACCGCCCCTAGCACCGCCAGGCTGATCAGCCCCAGTCGATAATATTTCTGGTCGGCCGGGAGCACCGTCTTCTGCAGGAATGCATAGAGCGGTTCGGTAACCAGGTTTACCGATTCCGGCGCCCGGTCGTAAGTAAAAGTGAAAAACGATACCGTTACCTCGTTGAACCCCGGGTACACCGCCTGGGACAGGCCGCGCACGAGAATAGAGAACGGATCGATATAACCGGCCAGCGGCACCCCCAGCACAGCGGAAACCACAATGATTACGAGCAGCACGGCAGGCAGGTCGGGAAACCGGGTCGGCGAATGGCCTGATTTTCTGCGAAACATCCGGGACCAGCAGTCGAGCAGCGCCCCCATCGGGCAGAGCCAGCCGCAGAAACTCCTGCCGGAAACGAGACTCAGGACGACAATAATGACGGCGGGAAACATCAGCGCAATCACCGTTTTCAAGGCCAGCATCGTTGCCAGTGCGAGCAGCGGGTCAAGCCGGAAAAGGATGTTCACCGCATATTGGAGCGTATCGGAGTCGGTATAATCCGTTTTAATAAAGAGAAAGAAAAAGAGCGCCAGCGCGGCCAACTGTACGATAATCCGCGCGCCGCTCAGCAGTCGATAGCGGATTTTCCTGACGGCGCGGTTCAAACCGAGCGTTCCATGATGTTCATGCGGCCGGGATCCATCTCTCCCAGCCCCATTTCATATGCCGCCACCGTGGAACTGATGACTTTCGGTTCGAGTTCAAACAGCGTGGTGGCCAGCGCATCCGCGGCCACCGGATCTACCGATGCCAGTACCGTGTCCAGTTGCCGGACATCATCGAGGGAGCCGCCCTGGGGGCCGTTGTCGAGGAGGATGCGGGTCGCGTCGATGACGGTCAGCTCCGGTTTGATCAACGTCGCCAGGTCGGCGAGATTCTGGCCGAGATTGTGATGCAGCCTGCCGCGCCTGCCGCCGATGACCCCCATCGAGTTTTTCAGCCCCAGGGTCAGGCGGCTCAAGCCGTGATGTTTGGCAACCGGCACGTTGATATAGCAGTCCGCTGTCAACGCGTCTTTATAGATATCCCACTCTTTCAGTGCTTTGGCTTCGGGGATCCTCGTATTCTTGAATTTTCGCTGATCGATGTGAACGAGTTTGGCCCGTTTGTCCCCGATCGATGCGATCGCTTCCGTCATGCCGCTGTTGTTGTAGCTGCGGCGTTTTTCATTGCAGGTGTAGTCAAAAACCCGCACCGTTTTGGCGCCGGCGTCGCAGGCCATCTCAACTAGCGTCCTGACCACGACCGGGTGCGTGTTGGCTGCCTGATCGGGGTTCCGGTCCCAGCCGATATTGGGTTTGACGACAACGTTCTGTCCCGGGCTGATGAATTGTTTCATGCCGCCGAGCATATCCACCGCTTCTTTTACCGCCGTGCCGTAATCGGCTCCAACTACCCGGGCAATATCAGGTGCACCCGCCGCTCGCACCCCGTTACCGTTTATGCGGTAAAACGGCCCGGCCAGGGTAAAACCGGCGCTTAACAACAACATCTGCTTCAATAATCGGCGTCTTTTCATTGCAAACTCCTTGCTGAATTCCGCTCTCCACACCCGTCAATATACCACAGGCGACCCATTGCGGCCACTGTTGCGCGCCGGCCGCCCATGCTCCGAATGGTTCTCTCGTGACCTCCCCGCCGATAAAAAACTTTTGCAAAGCTTCGTACTTTCTATATAAATGAAGCGATGGAGAAAAACTGGACATATGCCGAACTGATCGATCTTGAATACTGCCTCAATCTGGATCAGGATAAAGATCAGGCGGCACTGCATGAGCGGGATCGGCAGATTTTGCTGAACCGCCCGCAAACCGCTGCAGCCAATGACCGGACCGAACTCATTGCCTACTGGCTGCAGCAGCGGAAAGAACAGATTTTCGGTCTGCAGGATGCCAGAAGCCCCGGGCAGATCACGAGCGAAACGTATCGCACCCTGAGCTTTACCCTGTCGATCTGCGGCGTCTTCCTGGGTATTGGCGCCGGACTGTCTTTTCTCGCCTATTCGGGCACCACGCCGGTCAACGTCCTGCACTTTCTCTTTCTCTTCATTTTCAGTCAACTGCTGATCATCGCGCTTATCGTGCCGGCGGTTTTTTTGAGACTCGCCGGCATCACTGCCGTTCCGGCACCGATCGTGTCAATATACGCCTCGATATCGAGCCGCTTTGCCGGACTCTCCGCTCACATCCCGGCAGAAAAGCGGGCCGCCTATGCGCAGGTCTCCGGCATATGGAAAAAACAGCACTCCCGCTATCAACGGATCGCGTACTGGCCGTTTTTCAGCCTCTCCCAGTACACGATGACCGGCTTCAACCTGGGTCTGCTGACGGCTACCGTCTACAAACTGATGATCAGCGATATTGCCTTCGGGTGGCAGTCGACCATTCAGTTCAGCACCGACTTTATCCACAAACTCGTCTGTACGCTGGCCCTGCCGTGGTCGTGGGTTGTTCCCGATCCCTATGCCTGCCCGTCCGCAGCCGAAATCGAAGGCAGCAGGATCGTCTTGAAAGAAGGCATCTACCATCTTGCCACCCAGGATCTCGTTTCCTGGTGGCCGTTTCTGGTTTGCTGCATCATCGTGTACGGTGTTATTTTCAGGATCGTGCTGACCCTGATCGGCCGCATCGGCAGAAACCGATCACTGCGCTCCGTCAGGTTCAATACCCCGGCGCTGCTGCAGTTGGCGCAGCGAATGCAGTCGCCGCTGGTATCGAGCCAGGCGGATCCGGCCGCTGCTCCCGTCGTAGGACCTGAACCGGTTACCGCGCAGGCCGGTGGTACCCCGGTTCAGACAACCCGCGTACTCTTGCTGGTACCCGAGGAAACCGCAGCGCTAAACGGTATTGACCGCTTTGCCGATTACCTGGGTGCCGCAGGATTTACCGTAACCGAGTACCGGCTTTTCATGACCGGATATGAGGCCGATCAGGAACTGGTGGAAACGTGCGGGGCGCTGGACTGGCCGGAAGGCGCCGGCATTGCCGTAATCATCGAGTCGTGGATGCCGCCCATCAGGGAAACGCTGACGTTCTTCAGCGCGCTGCGTGAAGCCATTGGAACTTCGGTACCGATTTTCGTGGTTCCAATCGGACAGTCCCATGGTGAAGTCACCGGCGGCGTTCCAGCAAAACCGACCGAAGCCGATCGGCAGATCTGGCAGCAGAAACTGGATGCCCTTGCCGATCCGTATACAGCCCTGATGGATATGAATACATGAACCCGGCACCTGCATGAATCCGAACATACCTGAAATTGCCGTCATGGGGCATCCGAACGAAGGGAAATCTTCGGTATTGTCGACCCTGGCTGAAGACGATTCCGTCCGTATCAGTCCCTACCCCGGGGAAACAACCGTGTGTCGTACCTTTCCGGTGATCGTCGACAACCGGGAGATCCTCAGGTTCACCGACACCCCCGGATTCCAGAACCCGGGCCGGCTCCTCGCCAAATTCAGGACCTTTACCGGCAGCAGTGAAAACCGGCTCCAAGAACTCGTTGCGTACACGGGGGCAAATGCCGATCTGGAGGAAGATAACGAACTGCTCGCACCGGTGGCCCGGGGAGCAGGAATCATCTACGTGGTTAACAGCGCCCGCCCGATCCGCAACGTCGACCGGGATGAAATGGAACTGCTCAGGCTGATCGGCAAACCGCGTATGGCGGTCATAAACAGCAAAGCAACGGACAGCCTCCATATCGACCAGTGGAAAGACGAACTGGCGAAACATTTCAATTCGATCCGGCTGTTCGACGCCCATCATGCCGGATATCACGAGCGGATATCGCTGCTCGAAGCGCTGAAGGCAATCGATCAGGACTGGCAGCATATTTTCGACAGCGTTATCGATATCGTTGAAAAAGATTGGCAGAACCGCATCAACGCCGGGGCCCATATCATCACGTCGTTCCTGTCCGACAGCATCTCGCTGACCATCAGCGGCGACGTCGGCCGAGGCAAAACCGAGCAGTACGTCCGCGACGAACTTGTCGGGCGGTACACCGAAAAAATCGTAGCCCTTGAACAACGAACCCATGGCAGGATCAGGGGCCTGTTCAAGCACAACCGATTCGATTTTCCGCTGCCGCCGCACTCGATCCTGCACGATGATATTTTCAGCGAAAAAAGCTGGCAGTTGTTCGGACTTACCCGCAACCAGCTCATTGTGGTCGGGGGACTGAGCGGCGGGGCGATCGGCGCCGGTATCGATGTGGCCGCGCTCGGGCACGGGCTCGGTATTTTCACCGCGCTCGGGGCGGCAGGAGGAGCGATCGGGGCACTCACCGGCAGAAAGCACCTCGACTACGAATCATCGCTGCTGGGCATGAAAATCAGCGGTCCGCAGCTCACGATCGGACCGGCGGGATCGATTTCGCTGCTGTTTGTCCTGATCAACCGCAGCCTCCATTATTTCAGACACATCAGCGACTGGTCTCACGGTCGGCGGGATTACCCGCAGCATAATGAAGCCGCTGCGGAAAACGGGATCACAAGCTATACGAGTGAATGGACGGCATCACAGTTGAAGACATGTCACAACTTTTTCAGGTCGGCCCCGGATCCCGAGTCAGAAAAGCATCGGGAGGCCGCCGTGGCCCTGGAGACCCTGCTGACGGGAGCGCTCCGCGATCTTGTCACCTCACGCTAGTTTCCCGGCAACCGCTACTTTCGAGCAGTCTAGAGCGTATCTGCTCCTGCTCCGTTCTAGTAAATCGCGTGAAGAAGTAGGCCGGGGCCGGGCTGCAGACCTCCACCTCGGTACTGCGGGTTGGGTGGACGAAGCTGAGCAGGCAGGCATGAAGAAGAATCCGGCCATGCCTCAACTCCCTGTTCGAGCCGTATTTCAGGTCTCCGCATATGGGCATCCGAAGTGCCGCCAGCTGGGCCCTGATCTGATGTTTTCTGCCGGTGACCAGGCGAATCAGATGCACCCGGAACACGTCATTAGCAAACACGGTTTTCAGTTTCAGCACCGCCCTCTGCGCTCCCGGCCTCGAGGCATCGGCCGCGACGGTTTTACTGCCGATCCTGAGCAGGTGGTGACGTACTTCGACCCAGCCCATATCATCGACCTGCCCGTCACCATGCGGCTTACCCGATCCAGCCGTTGTCACTGCAACATAGTATTTCAAAACCAGCCGGTTCCGAATCTGCTCGGAAATGCGACCGGCTGCTTTCGACGTTTTGGCAAACAGGATTACGCCTGAAACCGGCTTATCGAGCCGCTGTACCATGCCGAGATAGACATTACCGGGCTTGCACTCCCGCCGCTTCAGGTACTGCCTGATATGCACAAGCAGTGAAACGGCCCCGCTGGCATCTCCCTGCGTCAACATGCCGGCGGGTTTATCGACCACGATGGCGTGATTGTCTTCGTAAAGTATCGCGGGGATATATTCTGTCATATCGAGCTGGACGCCTATCCGTAAATAATCATTTAATTTTTTATAATATCCGACTATTTTAGCATGTATTTTATCTGTCCGATACCGCCTTGTCCCTCGATGCAGACGGTTTGATTTATGAAATTTTTTTCAGTCCCTATCTTCAGGTACATTCTCACGCTGCTGGTATTTTTCCTGACCAAAACAGCCGTGTCCTAGGTCAGGCTGTCGAGTTTTTCGGCGTTGTTCTTCGATGCCGAATTCGACGGGAAAAACCGCCTTGAAGTCTTCTTTGCCCCCACGGACCGGGCCGGATTCCGGCAGGAATATGCGAAACAATCGAAAGGGATCGACGCCGGACTCTTTATCCTGCTGACCTCGCTGGCCGGCAGCTCCTACCTGGACCGAATTATGAACCTGCTGCCGCTGCGGGCGGTCGGGGTAGTCGGGTACAGTTTCTACCTGCTGCACCCGCTGATGATCGATTGCGTGAGGAGCGCAAGCGACTATTTCTACGACTATTATCCCACGAAGATTGCGCTGTTCGTGCTGGCGGGCCTGGCGACGTATGCCGTATCGGTGTTTACATACTCTTATGTTGAGAGGCCGTTTATCAAAAAGTAATACCCTGTCTACCCACCCTGCCCGTAGCGATCTGTATATTCCCTGAACATCGACATGACCCGCCTGGTTACCGCCCCCGGTTTCCCGTCTGCAATCACCTGATCGTCAGCGCCGACCACCGGCATCACTTCCTTGTTCGAAGACGCCAGGAACGCCTCATCGGTGTCGTACAGTTCGTGCTTCAGCACCGGACGCACCTCAATTGTGAACTCCGGTTCGAGGATCTTGAGCAGCACGTCCCGCGTAATACCCGGGAGGATGTCTTCCGAGGCGGTGACAACCACGCCGTTTTTTACGAGAAAGAGGTTGGAGGTGGTACCTTCCAGCACGTGATCATTTTCGGTCACGTAGATGGATTCGATCGCACCAGCAGAATGCGCGTCTTTAAGCGTGACGATCGCCCTGATATAGTCGATGCTTTTGGCACCCGGAATGAAGCGGTTCAGGCGGGCGGTAATAATCTTGACGCCGTCACGGTAATATTCGGCCGGAAAGGCCAATGCGTCGCTGATTATGATAACCAGGCGGGGCTTTTCCGCGGGCGATATGCCGTCCTCGCTGTCGCCGCCGGTGATCAGCAGACGCACATTCGATTCCGCGAAGCTGTTGCGCGCGAGGGTCTCTGTGACAATGCCGGTGAGTTCCTCGTTGCTCCACGGACAGTTGAGACCAATCAGTCGAGCCGAGTTGCGCAGCCGGTTGAGATGGTCGTCCAGATGAAACGGCCGCTTGTTGTATGTACGCAGGAAGTCGAACACGCCGTACCCGCGCAGAATGATCAGGTCGTTGACCGGCAGAACCGCTTCCGATTCATCCACAAATTTTCCGTCGATGTAATAAACTGCCATCAGTTGCTCCTCTTATGCATGTGTTGTCGCAAGCCTGCTGCGGGCACAGCCTATCACAGTTCTTTGTACGATTTCCATCGAAATCGTCAGACCCTATCAGAATAAAGGCGACCTTGAAAAATCGTCTTTTCGCTCAATCGCTCCCTTATAGATATCAATGGTTTCCCCGACATATCGCAGATATCTTTGTGGCAAATCTTCCTTCACGCATTCATTTTGAAAAAAATACGGATTTTCCAAAGCTGCCCAAAACAGCGGGGCAAATTTTGTTGACATCAATAGTTAACTCGTCAATAATTGCTTCGTTAAATTAATCGGGGATACCCATGTCAACCTGCCGGCACGATTCACTTGGTCGTCGAATTTATCAGACTTCGCAGACTATTCGCCATCATATCGATCAGTTGTTGAAACCGTTCGATATAACGATGGAGCAGCTGCATATAGTAAAAAGGATCGAGCTGCAGGAAGACATTACCCAGCGTGAGATCTGCACCCTGGCTGCAAAAAGCCCGGCCAATATCACCCGTTTACTTGACAGGCTCGAAAAAAAGAAGTTGATAGTCAGACGCGACAACCCCGATGACCGGCGCTCACAACTCGTTTCATTGACCGGGGACGGTCGCGAACTCGCTTCCGGTATAGCAAGTTTGTTCTCCGCGCTGTCCGGCAGCATCGAAAAGAACATCGCTGAAAAAGAGATTGCGGTCGTGGTGAAGGTCCTCGACCAGATCGAAATGAATATTCTCGAATTATCTGAAAAATCAGGAGATTGAGATGGTAATCACAAAATCAGTCAGGGCAGCGCTGCTGCTTTTTCTCTTCGTTCTGGTCGGTTCGGTCGAGGCCGCCGAGGGACCGCCTGAAGGTCCGCCGCCTGCAAAAATAAAAGTCACCCCGGTCGTGAAAGAGGATGTTGCCCAGACGCGAACCGTCATCGGCCTGCTCTACTACGACCGGGTCAGCAATATCTCGACAGAGCTGGCCGGACTGGTGGAAAGCGTCAAAGTCAACCAGGGCGACACGGTCAGAGAAGGAGATTCGCTGGTCCTGCTCAATACCGAGATTTTAGACAAGGAGATCGCCCTGCAGGAAGCGAGGCTCAAACAGATCGACCTGCGCATCGCCAACGTCAAGAAAAATTACAACCGGCTCGAGAAACTGTATGGGAAACAGGGGGTTTCGGAACGAGACCGCGACAATGCACTGTTCGACTACGAAAACGCCCAGATCGACAAGCAGGCCACGGAGGCGACCCTGCAGAAACTTGCGATTCAGAAGAAACGATCCATCATTGCAGCGCCCTTCGACGGCATCATCCTGACCAAGGATGTGGATGCCGGCAGCTGGGTAAACCCGGGCTCCCAACTCGTATCGATCGGCTCGGTCAACGACCTGTTCATCAAAGCACCGATTGCCGAAGACCTGCTGAAGTTCGTTTCCAGAGGGCAGGAACTGCCGGTCAAGATCACCGCGTTCGACAAGGAAATGACCGGTACGCTGGTCGATATCGATCCGGTAGCCGACCGCAAAACCAAGAATGTATATCTCAAGATTTCCATCGAACCGCTGCCGGTGGTCGCCCAGAATATGACCGCGACCGTATCGGTACCGGCCTCTGAAAAGAAAAACCTGGCGATTATCAGCCGCGCCTCGGTGATCAAATTCCAGGGCAAGGATTTCGTCTATACCGTCAAAGACGATAAGGCCGCGATTCTGCCGGCCAACATCGTCGCCTACCTCGGCGACAAAGTCGGCGTCGACAACCCGTACTTCGTGCCGGGCATGCCGATCGTCAGCGAGGGAAATGAGCGGCTGCGGCCGGATCAACCGGTCATGATCGGAGAATAATAATGGATATTGTCAGGTATGGCTTAAACAAGCCGGTTTCGATCATCGTCGCGGTGATCCTGATCATCACCTTCGGTTTGATCGGACTGAATGCACTGCCGGTGCAGCTGACGCCCGATGTGGAAAAGCCGCAGATCACCGTCGAAACGATCTGGGGCGGCGCGACGCCGTATGAAATCGAAAAAGACATCATCGAAAAGCAGGAAGAGGCGCTGAAAGGGCTCAGCGGGCTGACCAAGCTTGAAAGCCAGAGCTTCAACAACCTCGCGCTGATCACGCTGACCTTCGTGCTGGGTACCGATCTCGACGATGCCCTGCTGCGCGTATCGAACAAGCTGAACGAAGTTTCGGACTATCCCGAAAACGTCAAGCGCCCGCGCATCGACGCGTCGGGGGCGAGCAGCAACCCGGTAATCTGGATGGCCCTGAGGCCCCTGGAAGACAATGAAAAACACATCAACCAGTTCCGGACGTTCTTCGAGGACGAGGTCCGGCAGTTTCTCGAGCGCGTGCAGGGGGTTGGATCACTCCTCGTCTTCGGCGGCACCGAAGACGAACTCCACATCGAACTCGATATCCAGAAGATGGCCCAGTACAACATCACGTTTGACGAGATCACCGGGGCCATCAGCCAGGCAAACTCGACTATTTCGGCAGGGGTCATGGGAGTCGGCCGCAAGAACTACCGTATCCGGACCGTGGGACAGTTCCAGACGCCGTTGGAGGTCCTGGACGTCGTCGTGTATGAAGACGGCCTCACCCGCGTGTACCTGCGCGACATCGTCAATTCTTCCAAAGGCTATGCGAAGGAAGGAGGAGTAACGCTCCATAACGGCGACCCCATCATCGTCGTCGGTGTCCAGAAAGAACAGGGCGCCAACGTTCTCAAAATGACCGACAGCGTCGAGATGCAGGTGAATCAGCTCAACGACGGGATTCTCGCCGACAACGGGCTTTTCCTGGACATGCTCTATGATCAGAGACCGTATATCAACACGTCCATCAATCTCGTCAAGCAGAATGTACTGATCGGCGGACTGCTGGCGATCACCGTCCTGCTGACCTTCCTGCGCAGCGTCAGGTCGACGCTGACCACCGCACTGGCAATTCCGATTTCGGTCATCGGCTGCTTCATATTCCTGTGGCTGAGCGACCGCAGTTTGAACGTGGTCAGCCTGGCCGGTATTTCGTTTGCGGTCGGGATGCTCGTCGACAACTCGATTGTGGTGCTGGAAAATATCGACCGCCATCGCAAAATGGGCAAGACCGCCTACCAGGCGGCGCTTGAGGGCACCAAGGAGATCTGGGGAGCCGTGTTCGCGTCGACAGCGACGACGGTGGCGGTATTCCTGCCTGTTATTTTCATGCAGGAAGAGGCGGGCCAACTGTTCAGGGACATTGCAATTGCGATCACGTTCTCGATCATGATCAGTTTTCTGGTATCGATCACCGTAATCCCGACCATGATCAACCTGCTCTACAAAAAGAGCGAGAAAAAGGCCGACGGTGCACTGCAGCGCTCCATTATCGGCCCGATTTTCGTGAAGATCGTGATGGGCTTCTCCAGGATCTGCCAGGCGAATGTGTTCACCCGGCTGGTAACCATCGTGTTGTTCACCTCCCTGTCCGTGGCCATCGTTTTCTGGCTGCGCCCCCCCGCCGAGTATCTGCCCCAGGGCAACCAGAATTTCGTTCTCAATATCCTGATACCGCCGCCGGGATATTCGATCGAAAAATACAAGGAGGTCGGCAGGTTCATTTATGAACAGTCCGAACCGTACTATCACGAAGACAACCCGGCAGGCATGCCGCCCATCAAAGACATGTTTTACGTCGGTGCCGACCGGATAACGATGTTTGGGGCCCAGTCCGTTCATGAAACCAGGGCCCGGGAGATGATACCGGTATTCATGCGCATCATGAACTCCATTCCCGGTTATTTCGGGGTGTCGATTCAGGTAGGTATCTTCCAGTCGGATCTGGGCGGCGACCGCACGGTCGACATCAATGTCTCCGGCGAGGACATCGACACGATCGTGGCCGGAGCCCGCGCCATTTACGGCGTCACCAGTCAGAAGATCACCGGGGCGCAGATTCGCCCGATCCCATCGCTTGAAACCAGCTATCCGGAAATCCGCGTAATACCCAACAAAGAGCGTCTCGCGGCCAACGGCCTCAGCGAACGTGATCTCGGCATATACGTCGATATTTTGATGGACGGCAGAAAAATTGATGAATATCGACCGGCCGGCATCAAGCAGATCGATCTCGTCGTTAAAGGCAGTGACGATCGTTTCGATGCGCCGGAGGAATTGATGGATGCAACCATCGTCAACCGCTGGGGCACCCTGATAAAGCTCGGCGATGTGGCCAGCCTCGAGTATGGCGAGGGTATGCCGCAGATCAATCACCTCGAACGCAGGCGTACGATCACGCTGCAGGTTACGCCGCCGGCTGATCTTGCCCTGCAGGATGCCATCGAAATCATTCAGGGCGATATCGTCGGCGGATTACAGCAGGCAGGACAGCTTGACGGCCTGCAGATCAGCATCGGCGGCAACGCCGACAAGCTGCTGGAAACCGGAAGATCGCTGATGTGGAATCTGCTGCTCGCACTGCTCATCACGTACCTGCTGATGGCGGCGCTGTTCGAGAATTTCATCTACCCCTTCATCATCTTGTTTACGGTTCCGCTGGCCGCCGCCGGCGGATTCATCGGACTGCTGCTGGTCAACACGTTCGTTGCCCCGCAGGGCTTTGACATTCTCGCGATGCTCGGCTTTATCATCCTGATCGGCACCGTCGTCAACAACGCGATCCTGATTGTGCACCAGTCGCTGAACAACGTGAGATACAACGGACTGGTCGGCAAAGAGGCCGTATCCGAGGCGGTAAGAACCAGGATCAGGCCGATTTTCATGAGCGCTACGACTTCGATCCTGGCGATGACCCCGCTGGTCGTCTCCACCGGTTCCGGCTCTGAACTCTATCGCGGCCTGGGCTCGATCCTCCTGGGCGGACTGGCGCTGTCGACGGTGTTTACGCTGTTCGTCATACCGGCGTTGCTGGTGTTTGTGATCGGGTTCGAGAAAGCCCGCCAAAACAGCAAGATGTAGACTGATCTTTTGACCAGGGGACATGCTTCAGCGTGTCCCCTTACTGGCTTAACCGTCAAACCAGCTGTTCAATGAAGGGCTGCTTCAATGAGCCACGCACTGGGGAAGAAACCGGGGCTGATTGACCTTGGCTGTTCCCCCCCCCCGGCCTTATTGCCGTATCAGTTCCACGACAATCTTCTATTACTGCCATTTGAACCATAAACAGT
>Ga0180435_10000342_pt1 | contig 48531 bp, 48 predicted proteins | sample SS_ome_3_FD_132467 | JGI IMG/M metagenome (GOLD analysis project Ga0180435, IMG submission 132467) | Hypersaline lake sediment archaeal communities from the Salton Sea, California, USA - SS_3_S_1 metaG | ecosystem: Environmental > Aquatic > Non-marine Saline and Alkaline > Hypersaline >... | reverse complement strand
GGAAGTCTACCGGGACCGCTACGAGGCAGAGTCGCCCTGGTCCAAGAAGCTCTACGCCCTCTTCGGCAACCTCTGCCAGCAGTACGGCCTCAAGACCAAGCTACCCCTCTGGGCCCCACAGCACACAGAACAGCTCTCTCTGTTCGGGTAGCTGCGTCAAGAGCTGCACCCCAGGGAGTCACCGGCTCCGATTGTGCCCCGCAGGAGTGATGCTACACTCGCACTGCGCCTTACCCGGTGCGCCCACCTCCGTCTTCCTATACCAATGAGGAGAACGAATCGTGAGGACCCCGCTGTATGCCCGCGTAGCACTGACCCTTGGCCTGTCCATCCTCCTACTCCTCGGACTGGCAGCCACCGTGGCCTCGGCCGCGCCGACCGCCACCCAGGCCGATATCGTCATCAACGAGCTCGACGCCGACCAGGTAAGCACCGATGCGGCGGAATTCATCGAGCTGTACGATGGTGGTGATGGTAACACCGACCTTACTGGCCTCGTCCTTGTCCTTCACAATGGCTCCGACGATGCGTCCTACGCCGCCTTCGATCTCGATGGCTACGCCACTGACGCCAACGGCTACTTCGTGCTCTGCGGGGACAGCGCCAACACACCCAACTGCGACCTCGACGTTGGTCCGGACACCAACCTCATCCAGAACGGCGCAGATGCCGCAGCCCTCTACACAGGTGACGCCGTCGACTTCCCGACCGACACCCCTGTGACGACCACCAACCTCATCGATGCCATCGTCTACGGCACCGACGATCCCGATGATCCTGGCCTCCTTGTTCTGCTCAACCCAGGTCAGCCCCAGGTGGACGAGTACGGCGGCGGCGCGGGTACGCTGCACTCCAACCAGCGCTGCCCCAACGGCGCCGGCGGTGCCCGCAACACTGATACCTACACCCAGGCCCTGCCAACGCCCGGCCTGCCGAATGCCTGTCCGATCGAGCTTCCCGGCGTCCTGATCAACGAACTGGACGCTGACCAGGTGAGCACAGACTCAGCGGAGTTCATCGAGCTGTTCGATGGCGGCGACGGCAACACTGACCTTACGGGCCTCGTCCTCGTCCTGCACAACGGCTCTGACGATGCCTCCTACGGCGCCTTCGATCTCGACGGCTACGCAACCAACGCCAATGGCTACTTCGTCCTCTGCGCCAACGCTGCCACCACACCCGGCTGTGATCTCGACGTCAGCCCCGACACCAACCTCATTCAGAACGGTGCCGACGCTGCGGCCCTGTACGTCGGCGACGCTGTCGACTTCCCCACCGACACCCCCGTGACGACCACCAACCTCATCGACGCCATCGTCTACGGCACCGACGATCCCGATGATCCCGGCATCCTCGTCCTGCTCAACCCAGGTCAGCCCCAGGTGGACGAGTACGGCGGCGGAGACGGCACTGCACACTCCAACCAGCGCTGCCCCAATGGGACTGGAGGCGCGCGCAACACCAACACCTACACCCAGACACTGCCTACACCAGGCCTGCCCAACTGTCCAGTTGAGCTCCCCGACGTCCTGATCAACGAGCTCGACGCTGACCAGGTAGACACAGACGCCGCGGAATTCGTGGAGCTGTTCGATGGTGGCATCGGATATACCGATCTCACCGGCCTGACGCTTGTGCTCTACAATGGCAGCAGCGACACCTCCTACCAAGCCTTCGATCTGGACGGCTATACGACCGGTGCAGGCGGCTACTTCGTGCTCTGCGGCGATAGCGCCAACACCCCCAATTGCGACCTCGACGTGAGTCCGGACACCAACCTGATCCAGAACGGGGCTGACGCCGCAGCCCTCTACGTTGCCGACGGGGCCGACTTCCCCAACGGAACAGCGCTGACCACAGCCAACGTTGTCGACGCCATCGTCTACGACACCGACGACGACGACGACCCCGGTCTGCTGGCCCTCCTGAATCCTGGACAACCCCAGGTCAACGAACGCGGAGGGGGAGACGGCACCGCGCACTCTAGCCAGCGCTGCCCCAACGGGACAGGCGGGCAACGCAACACCGACACTTACGGCCAATACCCGCCGACGCCGGGGGCCACCAATGCCTGCATCTTACCCGATATCCCCCCCACCGTGGCCTCGACCACGCCGGCAGATGGCGCTACCCAGGTTCCTCTCAACGCCAGCATCATCGTCCAGTTCAGCGAACCCGTCGCCACCAACCCCGGCTGGTTTGACCTTTCGTGCTCAATCTCGGGCCCGCACACCGCTGCCGTCAGCGGCGGGCCGCAGGCCTACACGCTCAACCCCGACGCGGACTTCGTCATCAGCGACACGTGCACGCTTACTGCATTCGGTCCACTGGTGGTCGACCTTGACGGCGATCCCGATCCCATGGCGAGCGACCACGTGATCACGTTCAACACCCTCGCTCCGACCTGCGGAATGCCCGCCACGCCCATCCACGAGATCCAGGGCAGCGGGACCGCGAGTCCGCTTGATGGCGCCACGCGCACTATCGAGGGCATTGTCGTCGGCGACTTCCAGTCTGGCACGAACCTGAGCGGGTTCTTCCTCCAAGAGGAGGACGGCGACGCCGACGCAGATCCGACCACCTCCGAGGGAATCTTCGTGTACGATGGGTACACGCCCGCCGTGGACGTGAGCGTCGGCGATACCGTCCGTGTCACAGGCACAGTGGACGAGTTCTTCGACCTCACCGAGCTGACAAACGTGAGCGACGTTGAGATCTGCCCTCCCACAGGCACAGCCTCGCCCGCCGCGGTCGCCTTACCCATCCCGGCCCTGGCCGACTGGGAGCACTACGAGGGCATGCTTGTCGATATTCCCCAGACGCTCTACGCGACCGGCAATTACAATCAGGGTCGCTACGGTGAGGTGGACCTCTCCGTGGGCGGCAGGCTCGTGAACCCCACCAACGTCGTGGAGCCCGGAGCCGCAGCCCAGGCGCTACAGGAGCTCAACGACCGCAGCCGCATCCAGCTCGAGGACGGTCGCACCTCGCAAAACCCGATCCCGCCGGCCTACATCGGTGAAGGGGGCACACTGCGCGCAGGCGACACCCTCCCCGAGCTCACAGGCGTCGTGCACTATGCCTTCGGCGCCTACGAGATCCATCCCACCGACGCGATCAGCTTCACCCGAGCAAACGCCCGCGAGGCCGTGCCCGCCGACCCAGGTGGCAGTCTGGAAGTCGCCAGCTTCAACGTCCTCAACTACTTCACCACCTTGGATGGCAGCGGCGACGTATGCGGGCCATCACAGGACATGGGTTGCCGCGGCGCCGACACCGCCGATGAGCTGATCCGCCAGCGTGACAAGATCGTCAGCGCCATCGTGGGGATGGACGCGGATGTCGTCGGCTTGATCGAGATCGAGAACCACGTCAACGATGCCGCCCTGATCGACCTGGTCGATAGCCTCAACGCAGTGGGCGGCGCCGGCACGTGGGCTCGCGTCGACACCGGCACCGTCGGCACCGACGCCATCAAGGTCGCCTTCATCTACCAGCCCCGGACCGTCACGCCGGTCGGCGCACACGCGATCCTCGATGCCTCCGTGGACCCCATGTTCATCGATACTAAGAACCGACCAGCGCTGGCGCAGACCTTCCAGGAGAACACCACGGGCGAGGCCTTCACAGCAGTTGTGAACCACCTCAAGTCCAAGGGCTCCGACTGTAACGACATCGGCGACCCAGATCTCGGCGATGGTCAGGGCAACTGCAACGTCACCAGGACGAATGCCGCCAGGGCGTTGGTGAACTGGCTCTCCACAGACCCCACGAACAGCGGGGACCCGGACTTCCTCATCGTAGGCGACCTCAACTCGTACGCTATGGAAGATCCCATCGATGCCTTGAAGGCCGGCGGGTACACCGATCTGCTGTCCGAACACCTGCAGGACGCCTACTCGTACGTGTTCGCTGGACAAGCTGGCTACCTGGATCACGCGCTGGCCAACGCCACCCTCGCGGATCAGGTCGCCGGCGTGACAGTTTGGCACATCAACGCCGATGAGCCCTCGGCCCTGAACTACAACGACTACAATCAGCCCGAGCTCTACCAACCGGATCCCTACCGCGCCTCGGACCACGACCCGGTCATCGTCGGACTGTCGCTCAGGCCCTACACGATCTTCGTGCCCATCGTCGCCCAGAACCTTCTGTTCGCGCCCGATCTGGTGATCGACAGCCTGGTCGTTACGGCGGACGAGGTTCAGGTCACGATCAGTAACCAGGGCAACGCTCCGTCGATGAACGACTTCTGGGTCGATGTCTACCTCGACCCCTTGCCGGCACCCACTGAGGTAAACCAGCTGTGGTCAGACCTCGGGACCCAGGGGCTCGTCTGGGGCGTGACGGCCCCCGTAGCCCCGGGCGAGACTATCTTGCTCACGACAGCACCTGGCGGCTACTACCTGCCCGAGTACGGCCAGGTGACGTGGCCGCTTGCGCCCAGCACCGTCGTGTACGCCCAGGTCGACGTCTACAACGCCACCACAGCGCACGGCGCCGTCCTGGAGCGGCATGAGATTCTGAGTGATGCGTACAACAACGTGTTCGGCCCCGTGGTCTACGGTCCCTAGCCAAAGCATTCGGTCCCGCGCCCGTGTGTGGGTGCGGGACCGAGCAACGCCCCAAGAGCCCCAGCAGCCAGTACAGGAGAGTGAGCAGAGATGACTACGCAGCGCAACAGAGTGAACTCGATGGTGGTGTGCGCAGTAGCGTGCGCGCTGGCCGTCCTCGGCGTGATGGCGGCCCCCCTCCTTGCGGCACCGGCGGATCTTCCACCCCGCCCCACCCCGCCCAAGCCCTACACCAGGCTTCCAGGCGAGCACATCGTCCTGGAGGCGGAGTTCGGTGACGGGTGGGCCGCGTCCGGCCGGGAGTGGCAGGCCATGTTGACGGTCGTGCAGTGGCAAGATGCCTGGGGTGCCTGGCACGACGTCAAGGGCTGGCGCGGCGGCCTCGACGATGTCGGCACCACCGACGGCAAGATCATCGGCACCAAGTCCTGGTGGGTACCCGATGACCTTTTCGGTGATGGCCCCTTCCGCTGGGTGGTCCTAACCGAAGTCGACGGCGACGCCGTGGTTCTGAGCGACGAGTTCAGCCTTCCCGAGCGCGCCGGTCAGCCTGTGGTGCTGAATGTAGCACTCAGCGAGTAATCCCATCCGCGCCGCCACTTGGCCGGGATCTCGGCCCGACGAGCTGGGATCCCGCTATGGTGCCGCGTTCGTCTCCTGAGTCTGTCGGTCTCCCGCGTGGTCCGCTCCGCAGGAGTGGGCCCGCGCGTCTGGCCGGGTCAGTTGGGCCACTGGCATCCGTGCCGATAGCCGCCCGATCATCTCATCGACGGGTTACTCCTGCGCGATGGTCCCCTGCACTTTCCCTGATCCCCGGCTGACACAGCTTCTTCGTCTCTCACCCCATGCACACCCCGATCGTGGTATGACGCTACTACCCACCACCAATTACACTATGGATGTAGGAGTGAGACGTTCGAGGCCAGACGCCCGGCCCGATACCAGCCACGAGGAGGGAACGGATATGAGGCAGCACGCACGTCACAGTCTATATGCGGCATTGGTCGCGGTCACCTGCACTGTGTTAGGGATCTCCGGATGCGGCTCCGACCCAGAGCCTGTTCCATACGTGCCCCCCAGAGCCTTCGACGACGGGATGGCTGTCGGCGCCCTGGACGAGGTCGGGATAGATGCCGCAATCGTGGCGAGAGCGGTTACGGCAATCGAGGAGGGCCGGCACGGTGCGGTACACTCGATGCTGATCGTTCGGGACGGCAAGCTGGTCTTCGAGAAGTACTTCCCCGGTCACGACTTTCAGTATGATGCCGCCGGCTACCGCGGCAAGTGGATCTCCCACAACCGGCACTCCACCCACACTGTCATGTCCGTAGGCAAGAGCTTCGTGTCAGCCTGCATCGGCATCGCTGTCGACCACGGCTTCATCGAGAGCGTTGACCAGTCCGTCTTCGATTTCCTTCCCGAACACCAGCACCTCAACACGGACGGCAAGGGCGAGATCACCATCGAGCATCTGCTGACCATGACCTCGGGCCTGCAGTGGCTGGAATGGGGTGCGTCGAACACCAGCCCAGACAGTGACCTCTTCAAGCTATGGATTGACTGCGAGGACCAGATCACGTGCGTGCTGGGAAAGCCCATGGCCGACGCGCCCGGAACCAGCTTCGTCTACAACGGTGGTGGCATGATCCTGCTGGGTGAGATCCTCAAGAACGCCAGCGGCATGGACATCGAGGACTTCTCCGCGCAGTACCTGTTCGAGCCACTGGGCATTGATGCCCCCGAGTGGAAGCGATTCGAGAGCGGTGTGGCCGATGCGTCCGGCGGCTTCTACATCACACCCAGGGATATGGCGAAGTTCGGCGTCCTGTACCTGAACAACGGTGTCTGGGATGGCGCGCAGATCATCTCCAAGGAGTGGGTTGCGTGGAGCGCCACGACCTACGAGGGGAACAACAGGATCAAGATTCCAGGTGAGGACGCCGGTCGCGTGGGGTACACCTACACCTGGTGGACCAACCGGGTCTCGGGGCCCGATGGCAAGCTGGATCTCTACTACGCCAATGGCTGGGGGGGACAGAAGATCATAGTGATTCCCGACCTGGAGATGGTGGTGGTCTTCACCGGCGGGAACTACGTGTCGAAGAACACCCACTTCAGGATACTTGGCAAACACCTCCTCCCAGCGGTCGACTGACACCGTGGCGTTGAGCAAGCACACTCATGATCGCTCGGCGCGCCGAGCGATCATGAGTGTGTACCCAAAAGCCCTTGACGCAGTGCCTCAGTCGCTGACCAGAAGCGCCTTGGCAAGCTTACCGTGCACCTTCCCCGTCCAACGCGCCAGGTGGAGCGTCAGCGTACCCAGCAGCACGCCGGCGATGCAGACCAGCGGCGACAGGTAGTCCGGCAGATAGAAGGCGGGATCCCCATTTAGCACCATGATCGGCAGGTCGAACAGGACAGTCAGAACCGGCGTCACGAAGAAGGCCAGGGACAGCGAGATCAGCGTGACCGTCACACTGAAGTAGATCACGCCCAGCGGCAGCATCAGCACCATGTAGAGCAGTCCAAGCCACGTGCTCTTGCCCAGTAGCACCTGCTTGAGCCGTTCGGTCCACCCCAGGCTGTTGTCGGTGAACACGGGGCGACGGGGCATGCGCTCGCCCAGCAGGGCCTCCACCAGTCGTCCCTCCAGGAAGGTCATACCTCGTGTGGACAGCAACAGGAGAATCGTCACGGGGATGCCGATGATGAGGATCATCACACCCAGGGAGGTCGACACGGCAGTGACGGCCCAGGAGAAGTAGAGCGTGCCCGTGATCAGCGAGATAAGCATGTAGACCAGCCCGCCCCACGCGCGCGGGTCCGCGTAGACGCCGAAGAAGCCCCGGAAGCCGCGCGGCCTTGGCTCCGACCTCTCGTCAGGGTCGACAGGCAACGGGGCGAGCATCGGTGGTCGGGTCGGTTCCCAGTTGCGATAGGCCTCGGCCACCTCCCCTGGGGTGCCGTAGTCACGGATGATGCCTGCCAGGACGTGCCCGTCGGCCGGGTCGCCCGCTCCGTCGCGCTCTCGCTCCACTGCGGTGCGCAGATGTTCCTCGGCATCAGCCAGGGCATCCTGGACAACAGCTCTATCTGCGCCCTTGAGAGCGCTCCTCAGATCCCGCAGGTAGGTGTCGATGGTGTGGTTCTGTACATTCACTGGACCTCTCCTCCCAAGACGTTGTCAACGAAGGTCTTTGTCTGAGCCCAGATGGCCACCCAGGCCTCTGCCGCCATCCGTCCATCTTCGGTGATGCGGTAGTAGCGGCGCGGTGGCCCGCTGTCAGACATCTCACGCTCGCTACTCAGTAGTCCCTGACCCTCCAGGGATCGCAGCACCGGATAGATGGCGCCCTGCTTGACCAGAGCTGTCTCCCCATCACCGGCGCCGACCAGCTTGCCGATCTGATAGCCGTACATCGGCCCCGCGGCCTGGTCAAGCAGGCTGAGCACCACCAGCGAGACCGTGCCGGCACTCAGCTCTTTGCGGAACTTCTTGTGGGTGTCTTTCTGGACGTCCAAGGTCCCCTCCTGTATGTTCTCCCACCTACGCCGATGGCACTAGTTATGACTGCCGTATACAAGCTACTGATTTATATAGCGCGTCTATCAGTACTACTAACTTCATAGTACTATGAACTAATGAGTATGTCAAGGGGGAAACATGAGGAAGTGGACAGGACCAGATGGGAAGCGTCAACCCACCTGGTCCTGTCGAAGATGAGGGTGTCAACCCTCAGGGGGCGCCCGATTCCTGAATTCGGTGAGCGCAGGCTTACCCTTGATACCAGAGAAGGCCAAGCCCTGTACGATGAAGCGCTACCCCCACAAGAAGATGACCATCACCGGTACCACCGTGATCATCGCCGCGGCAAACTCGATGTTCATAGAGTCGCCAGTCAGGGAGTTGTTGCGCAGGCAGTCTGCCACAGCCGCCAGCGTCAACTGCTCGAGCTTGTTCAGATAGATGATCGGTCCGAGCACCTCGTTCTATGAGCTGCGGAACGTGAAGAGCGCTATCGTGATCAACGCCGGCTTGATCAACGGCATTGAAACGGATGCATGGATGCGGGGCCAGCTCGCGCCGTCGATGATCGCCGCCTCCTCCAGCTCGGCGGGGACACCGGCGAAGAACTGCCGAAGCTTATAGATGATTTAGGCACTGGTGAAGAAGGCGGGAACGATCAGGGGCAGCGGCGTGCGCAGCCAGCCAACGAAGTGAAACCTGACGAACCGAGGGATCACAAGGATCACGGCTGGGATCAGCGCGATGATCGTGAGGGATTGACGGCGCAGATCGGCAAGGTTTGTCTCCAACGCGGAGAGAGCCGGCTCGGCAGCCGACGGTGGTTGCGGTACCTCAGCCTTTTGCTGGCGATCCGACACAGCTATCCATCCTACCTGGTCTGGCTCAGTGGTGCACGATGTCTGGCTTGCGCTACAGTGTACGCAGTGTCGCGACGAAGCTATGCCGTCAAGTCGCTGCAACCCTCGCCTTCTCCAGGTACTTCTTCGCCTCTTCAAGGGGCCACGCCATCTGCTGCTGATACGCCGGATGTGGCCTGAACTGCCGGCGGACATCCGACGGCACCACGTTGCCTACCGTCTCGATGGCGGCGACGTCGCCCTCTCCCAAGCCCATCTGCCTGCAGTAGCTCAGATAGCCGATGCCGGCGGGATCGAACCCCATTAGCGAAGCAACCATGCTGTCGACCGCCAGGGCATCAGTCCCGGCAAGCGCGACACGCCAGTCAACTGGATCGCCCCGCGTGGGGCCGGCGCCTTCCATCGCTATGTAACCATCCACTACAGCGATGTCAGGCCATACCCAAGGGGCCAGTTTGGCGATGTTAAGGTTGATCGTGGGGTAGCTCTGGTGCATCGCGTACTTGTCGCTGTTCGAGTTGGCGGCCATGCGTCCAGCCACGAGGTGTGCAAGCCGGCTATAGCGCCACGAATAGGGCACGATCTTTGCCAGGATGGGCAACAACCGCAGCCTTGGCCTGCGCACGACCTCTGCATCAGCCTCGGGCTTTCTCTCCGCGGCCATCCGGTTGACCAGGGTGCCCATCACCATGTTCTTGATCGCGCACGTGATGATGGCGGCATCGTGCGTCTTGGGTGGGCCCACCGAGATGCGCATGCCGGCGTCAACGACAGTGCGAGCGATACGCAGCGTCTGCGGCCGCAGCCGGCGGTCCCGCACCTCGACCGACACCACGGCATCAGCGTTGAGGTCGACCATCTCGAAGTCATAGATGGACGCCAGCTGATCGAACCCATAGTGCTCGAAACTATCCAGCGTGTTGTGCAGCGCCGCCCCTTCGGCCAGGATCAGCTTGCCGTCATACCGCGCGCGCACAAAGCCCAGCACAGCCCGCAGCGCGTCAATGTGCGTCGCAGACAGCGGGCGGTGCCCCACCAGGTTTGGCTTTACCACCAGTGAACCGACACCATCGAACGAGACCTGCCCCGCGATCAGGGCCAGCGACTGGCTGACGTTCGCGTACCGATCATCCCCCCGCACCAACGATATCATCGCACCCATAGTCTCTCCTACCAGTTCTGCACGGTATCGATCATCGTCAGGATGTTCTCCAGAGGCGTGCCCGGCTGGACGTTGTGACACGAGCAGCAGATGTAGCCCTGCCGACCCGAGCCTAACGTCTCGAGGCAGCGCTGCGTCTCGGCACGCACATCGTCGGGCGTGCCGAAGGGCAGTACTTGCTGATTGTCGATGCCCCCATGGAAGACAACCTGCCCGCCGTACTTGGCCGCGAGCTCGGCGACATCCATCCCCGGACAGGCATGCTGGATAGGGTTGAGCACATCCACGCCGGCGTCCAAGAGCTCCGGAATCACCGGTCCCACGCCGCCATCGGTGTGATAGAAGACGGGGACGTCATAGCTGTGGATCAGGTCACACCAGCGCGACAGCCGAGGCTTCATGTGTCGCCGCCACATCCTCGGCGACATCAGCATCCCATTCTGCCCACCGATGTCGTCGCTGATGAAGACCAGATCCACCAAGCCAGCCGACTCGCCGAGGAACCGGTGCATCATCTCCGTCTGAATCGCCTCAACACGGTCCAGCGTCGCCTCCACCAGACTGGGATTGAGAGCTAGGTCCATCAGTGACTGTTCGATGCCGCGCAGCTGAGAGTATATCTCGAAGCACGAGACCCACGGACCGATCACAGCAAAGTCGTGATTCCGCGCTCGACTAGCCAACACCCGCGCCGCCGCATAGTCAAAGCGATCCGGATCGGGCCAGAATGGGTAATCATCAACCTGTTCAGCTGAGTCGTAGCCTGCCATAGGAGGTGCCACAGTCTCCCGATAATGCGCACCCCTGGCCTCCACTGCCATCAGGGGCGCCCCCCACATCGTCCGCTGTCCCATCGCTTGCGCGCCCACCTGCGAGCCCGAGACCTCGTCGGCACCAGATCTGTAGTCCATGAACGCCCACACAATCTTGTCGAGTCCCAGATGCTGCCACATGGCAAAGTCGTCGGCCGCGCACGTGTCGGCGATCAGCATCTCCTCGATCTCCGGCGTGTGCCAGAGGTCGACCGGAATCCGGTCCACCGGCTCACGACGTAGAATGGCGAGGATTCGCTCGCGTGGTGTCATACAGTATCCCCTTTCAGCAGGGCAGCGCGTGCTGCGAATGCGCCAATTCTAGACAGGACGCGTGGGAAGGCAACGAAAGCGGCGCGGCCAGGTCTGTGCGGTCAGTCACACCCGCCACCGGCTACCCATCTCTCTCTTGACAGAATGGAGCTTCGATGTACACTTATCGTAAAAATACGATAAAGGAGCACTCGATGGATCCGACCTCCTGCTGCGCACCAAGCTCTGCTGCCTGCTGCTCCCTGAAGATCGACGGAGCGCAACAGACCCGCCTCGTGACGATGCTCAAGGCCATCGGCAACGCCACACGCTTTGAGATACTCAAGTATCTCGTCACCCACCCCGGATGCATCACCGGCGACATCGTGGCGCACTTGCCCATCGCCCAGGCCACGGTCTCTCAACACCTCAAGGTGCTGCGGGAGGCCGGATGGGTCGTCGGCAACGTGGACGGACCAGCCCGCCGCTACTGCCTGGATGCGGACAATGTGACCTGGTTCCGCACCCAGGTCGAGACCATCTTCTAGGCACACAAGAGGAGCCCCAATGTCAACTTGCTGTGGTAGCGTATCACCGTCCAACCGCCCCCATGCTTTGTGTTCAGCCGAGATTCGGCGAATCACTGGCGTCCTGACCCTAGCCGATCGCTGGGATCACATCAAGGCTCGGTGGGGCCACCGGCGTAGCGACCACCGCGTCGCGCCCGGTCTCTACGCCCTTGGTGATCCTACCCCGGACTCGCCAGTCTTCGTCACCGCCAACTACACGCTCAGCTTCGATGCCCTGCGGACCGCAGTGAACGGCGTCGATGGCTACATCCTGGTCCTAGACACGCGCGGCGTCAATGTTTGGTGCGCGGCAGGAAAGGGCACCTTCGGCACGGACGAGATCGTGAACCGCGTACAGGCTGCCGCGCTTAGCCAGGTGGTGAGCCATCGCGACCTCATCCTGCCCCAGCTCGGCGCCCCAGGTGTCGCGGCCCACGAGGTCAAGCGGCGCACTGGCTTCCGCGTGGTCTACGGTCCAGTCCGTGCCGAGGACCTACCAGCCTACCTCCGGCAAGGCGAAGCCTCACCGGAGATGCGGCGCATACGCTTTACAATCAGGGATCGGGCCGCCCTCGTGCCCGTCGAGCTGGTCCACGTGGCGCTACCGATGGTGATTGCCGCAGCAGTCCTGTTCCTATTGAGGGGCCCGGTCGCCGCAGTGGCTGCGCTGGTAGCCGTCCTTGCGGGTGCCGGGCTCTTCCCGCTCCTGCTTCCCTGGATACCGACCACTGACTTCAGCAGCAAGGGGTTCATCCTGGGGGCGGTCGTGGTGCTGCCGTTCGCGGCGGGTGAACTGCTGGGAGACGCTACAGCGTCGCAGCGCGTCGGTGACGCGCTCGCCCTGGCATTGGCGCTTCCACCGGTGACAGCCTATCTGGCGCTCAACTTCACTGGGGCTACGACGTTCACGTCAAAGACCGGAGTGGCCCGAGAGATGGCCACCTACATACGGCCGATGGCTTGGCTCTTCGGCACCGGGACACTTGTCTGGCTAGTCACCACCATACTCCGGTGGCTGGATATCGCCTAGGGAGGCCCCATGTCATTGCAGACGCCTTGTTGTATCCCGACAGCCCGTGCGTGCAGCTGCGACTGCGCCACACAGTCCGAGGTCGAAGGACAGCACACCTCAGTCAGCAGGATCAACACCTTGGCCTTCTCCGCGGGCCTGTGCATCAACTGCGGGATGTGCGTCGCCGTATGCCCGCACGCCGTCTTCGCGCCGGGTGATGGGATCATCCGTGTCGTCCAACCCGACCGGTGTATGGAGTGCGGCGCCTGCGAACGCAACTGTCCGGCGGGCGCGCTGTTGGTGGACAGCGGCGTCGGCTGTGCGGCAGCGATGATCAGCGCTGCGCTTCGTGGCTTGGACGAGCCGACGTGCGGCTGTGAAGGGGATGCCGCGTGCTGCTAGCTTCACACGCTCTTAACTGAAGTTTAACCCAACAAGGGAGATTTGTTGGTAAACTGGTAGTGGATCACAGAGGAAGGCTCGGGACACACACTGTGATCGGGAGCGAGACGATGCACTGGACGATACTTCGACAAACCGGTTCCCGGTGGCTCCACTTCTTCGCCCTGGCGGTCGCTGTTGGCCTGGTCTCCGTGGGCCTGGCGATGGCGACCAACCTGGGACTCATCTAGCTCACCACCGCCTCGACCACACCAACGAAGTGCATCGAGGATGATGCTGCAGGCGATCCTTGCCGGTGGTCACCCCACCGGTCCTGGACTACCTGGCGGATACGTCGACATCCACTTCTTCGAACGAGCCGACAGACGTCCCGCCATCTTCGTAACGAGATAGGATCGCCGCAGCAGCCTCCCTCACCCGCCCGACCAGCTCGGGCGGGGCTGTGGCCACGGCCTCGCCGCCCTGGCTGAGGATCCACCCCGTGACCCAATCCAGGTCCGACACCTGCAGTGTCAGGTGGGCTGCCCCCCCCGTCAGCTCCTCGATCTCGGTCCAATGGCCCATCCGTTCACGCACGAAGGGTACCACAGCCGGACTGAGGCGCACCTGCACCGTGATCTGGTTGTCGAAGCGCATCGCCCTGTCCAGGTACTCCCTTGCCGAGAAGTCCTGGGGCACCGAAAACCGATGCGATGCCCACACTACGTGCTCGATGCGGTCCACTCGGAAGGTGCGCATCTCGCCGCGTAGGCGGCAATACGCGACCACGTACCAGAGTCCCCAACGGAAGGCCAGGGCGTAGGGATCCACCTCGCGGCACGTGGTCGCCAGGCTGAAGTCGCAGTACTCCAGCTGCACGCTGCGCCGCGTGCTCACAGACTCACGCAACACCTGCAACGTCTCGCCGTAGGGCCGGTAGTCCCTCGCCGCCAGCCCGCCGACCACCAGCCCTTCCTGCGCCCGCGCCACCCGTCGCCTGAGGTCGTCGGGCAACACGTTGTCCAGCTTGGCGGTCACCGAGGTAGCCGCGTCCTCATAGACCTTGCCCCAGACCTCTTCCACCAGGTTGGCGCCCATGTAGAGCACCGTGGCCTCCTCGGAGGTGAAAACAAGGGGCGGCAACTTGTAGCCCCGCATCAACGAGAAACCGCCGTAAGGCCCACGCTCCGAGTATATCGGGATGCCCATCTCCTCCAGCATCCCCATGTAGCGGTGGACTGTCCGCTCCGAGACGTTCAGCTCGTCAGACAGGTCGGCCGCCTTCCACCGCGGCTTGGACTGCAGCAACATGATGAGCGAGATAAGCCGTGTTGCGACGTTCGCCATGGGTCAGCTTGCGAACACCTCCATCGCGGCAGCGACGCCTGCCCCCGTGTCAAACGGGTAGTCACAGGCGGCCAGCCCTGTCTCGATCGCGCCGACGACCGCCAAGAGATCACCCTGGGATACCGAGCCCATATGCCCGATGCGGAAGTACTCACTCTTGATCTCGGGGTGCAGCCCGCCCGCCAGAACCACGCCGGCGGCCTTGACCCTCGGCAACAGATCGCCTTTGGTGACACCCTCGGGGAAGCGCGGTGCCGTCATCGTCGTCGCGGCGACGGCATCCGAGACCGGCACCTGTCCCAGCCCCAGCGCCTTGATTGCGGCCTTGCACGCCTTGCTGACAAGCTGATGTCGCGCGAACCGTGAATCCATCCCCTCATCCAGGATGATCCCCAGGCTGACGTTGAGCGCCGCGACGAGGTTCACGGCTGGTGTCCCAAAGTAGGACACGCTCCGCGCCTCATATGCCTCCATGATCGGAAGCCAGTTGGCCCAGTCGGCGTAGTAGTTGGCGACCGGCGTCTTGCGAGCTTTGAAGGCATCCATCGCCCGTGGGCCTGCCACCACCAGAGCCAGCCCCGGCGGCGTGCCCACAGCCTTCTGCGAAGCGGTCAGCGCCAGGTCCACGCCCCAGTCGGTCATCCGCAGCGTCTCGCCGGCGACGGAGCAGACGCCGTCAACCACGCAGAGCGCACCGTGCGCTCGCGCCAATTTCGCGAGACCCTCGACATCTGTGATGACGCCCGTGGACGTGTCGACATGGGTCACCGTCATCAGCTTGAAGCCGCCGCCCGCCAACGCAGTCTCGACCGCGCCCAGCGACGGGCGGTCGCCGATCGGCGCGCGGAGGTGCGTGACCTCGGCGCCATACCGTGCCAACAGGTTGCCGTACCGGTCACCGAAGTAGCCGGTGTTGATCACCAGCGCCTTATCGCCGGGCTCGATCAGGTTTGCACCGGCCAGATCCATTGCCAGGGTGCCCGATCCGGCGACGATGAACGGCTGCCCGTCCGGGCACAGGAAGACCTCGCGCATCCGCTCGATGGCTTGCCCAAAGGCCTCGATGAAGTTCGGCGCGATATGGCTCGTGGTTGGTGCCCCCATCGCTTGCATCACAGCTGGCTCGAACTCGATGGGGCCGGGGATCATAAGTAGTCTACGGTCTTTCATGTTTGCTCCTGTTTAGGTGGAAGTGATCGGTGACTGGAGATTGGTCTGGATGTGTCGTGACTCGCGGATCGTGTCGCCTGGATGTTGCCCGGTGCGGCAGGGTAGGGCCCGAAGCGACGCCTCAACCAAAACAGCCACCAGCGAATGCCGGGGGCTTGCACCGTGCCGTCGCCGCCGGGGTAGTGGCGCGGTCCTTGGCCGGGTGGCGCCTGAAGCCAGGTCGAGGCCATCAGGTAGCCGTGGCCAGCGTCGAAGTGATCGGCGGCAGACCCTACTTGCGAGGCCTGCATCTCCGGTGTGTAGACGCCGACATGGAGGTAGCCATAGAAGCCGTCGCGCTTGCTGTAGTCACCCCAGTAGCCGCCGGGGGTATTCGGCGCGGAGCCCTCGCTCTCGATGTACGGTTTGTCAGGTACTGGTGTGGCGAAGTGGAGTCCCAGATCGGCCTCTGGCGGCGGCTCACCTCTGAAGTTGGTGCCGATCACGCGCTCGGGATTCGCGCGCTTGCCCGCCAACACGAGTGCTCGATTGTCGAAGCCCTTCGCGCGTAGGGCCATGCCCTCGTTGTCCACATCGACGAGGGCGTTGCCGTAGCCACGCTCGCCCAAGAAGGCCACTTTATTGCGCACAGCGGCATTCGCCTCACTCTGGGTCCAGATGTCCCATTTGGCCCGCGAATCGCCCCAGTAGAGACACCCCACCAACACGACCATCGCCCACGCATCGGCAGCCTCGATGACACGGCCCATTCGTGCCGCGTAGACCGGATTCAGTGTGCCGTCTCGCCGGTAGCCGTGCACATCGCCGAATCTCGATCCCTGGAAGAAGACGCTGACCGTGTTGACGCCATACGCGGCAAAGACGGGCAGATGCCGGATCAAGCTGTCGGCAGCCGCGTCATTCACCAGCGCATTGCTGCACCGCAGGCCGCGTACCTGGAAGAGCTGACCGTCGAGCAGTGTCCGCGTGCCACAGACGGTGAAGGTGTGTCGACCCATATCATCCGATCTGCGCGCCTGGCGCGCCAGTGATCAACCGGAGGTAGATATACTCCCCACCCCCTCGGAGCGCAAGTGCGCAACGCGGGGCCGCCTCGCTGACGTCGTGAACCACAGGCGTCTCGCCCCCACACGTTCGTGCACAGGGCGACTGCGGTCCGCGGAAGCGCGCCCCGACTACAGGGTCACTCCTTCACCACAACCTCGACCAGCACAAGATCGCCCGACGTCTCACCCGTTGCCCCAATCTGCAGCGCCAAGACGCCTTCGTGATCGGGCCGGATGACCCAGGTCGCCGTCGCACCGGACCCACCCGCTACCACCACCGACGCCGGCACTCGCACGGTGTCGAAGCCCACTTCATCCGGCAAGTCCCAGACAACAGTCGCTCCCTCCTCCGCCGTGTTGTACACGTTGAGCGTCACCGTGACCGCCTCGCGCACTCGGACCACGTCCGGCACATCGACGTCAAGCACCAGGTCCTGTGAGACAACCAGCGGAAGGCTCGCCGCACCGATCGCCCCGTCACGCGTCGACGCCAACACGGTGACCTGCCATGTCGTCACGCTGTCTGCCAGCGCCAGATCGATAGCCAGCCGCCCCTGCGCATCCGTGCGCGCCTCCGGATCCCAGTACAGTGTCTCGGGGAAGACCTGGCGCAGTGGATACGGCTCGGCAGGCAGCACCGGCTGGCCGGCAACCGTCGCCGTGGGAGCGGGGCTTGCCGTAGGCTGTGGCAGCGGCGCTTCCGTTGCCTCCACCTCCGCTGGCAGTTCTGGCTCCTCGGCCGCCGGCTCCTCGGTGGCCTCCGGCGCCGCCATCGAGCAGCCCGACAACCACCCCATCGGCCCGAGATAGAGACCGGGGTCGCCGGCAGCCGAGGCCAGCCCGGAACGGAATGCAGGCACTGACGGCGCCGTGACTGCCAGCGCAGCCAGCACGAGCGCCAGCACCGTCGTCGCCCAGCCGACCGCCACTGATCGCTCCACCAGGAGCACCTGTCCCTCGATGACCACACCGAGGATCAGCAACAGGAACGATCCGACGATAGCCACCGTGGCGCCACCGCCCGGTTCCGCACCGACAGCGGCCAGCGTCAGCGCTAACCCGCCCAGCACCAGATAGGCGAGCAGGAAAGCAGCGAATCGCCTGGCGTGCCTGCTGGGCCGCCGCCAACCGTGAACGACCAGCCAAAGGAGCAGAGCCAGGGCACCGACCAGAGCGGCGAAGAAGGCCGTCGCACCCAAGGCTGGGACCAGAAGGCCGACGACAAGGCCGACCACCAGAACCGGTGAGACCACAACGAGGCCCAACACAACAAGTCCGGTCCGCTTCAGCGTGACCGCTGCCAAGCCACTGCGACGCACGGTGCCAGCCACGGAAACGATGACGGCCGCGGGGAGCAGCACCAGCAGAACATGGACCCACCCCGCCAGCCGCTGGCGGGACTCGGCGGCCTCGTCAGTCGGCACAAGCTCGCTCCGGGCCTGCAGCGAGGGCTCGGGGACACGCGTACCCGCCCAAGCAGCCTTCGCCGCCAGGTCCTGCGCCGCCTCCGCGTCCGAGACGCCGCCCAGCAGCGACGGCAGAGAGAGCCCTGGCGCACTCCCACGACGCGCCATCACCTTCTCGCCGGCAAGCACATACGCCCGGGCCAGATCCGCGGGCAGGGTATCCAGTGCCAGGACGGAGGCATCCACCACAGAGATGCCTAGGACCGCCGACGTAGGCGACCCGTCCTCCGATGTCGTGAGTTCCAGCTTGGCCAGATCGCCGGGCGCGTAACGGTCTCGATCTGTCCCCAGGTCCACACGCAACCCGGTCGGCGGGTCGACGACCACCAACCGGCTATCCTGCGGACCGGGAGCAGCCAGCGTCGCCGCACGCAGCTCCAGGGTCCCAACCAGGTCCTGGTCAAGGTCCAATGCGAATGTGGCAGCGCCGTCGACCACGGGCGCCGAGAGCGCGGCCACCAGTTGGCTCGCCCTGACGACATCGAGGGTCACAATGTCGATCCCGTCGCCGCCGGCCAGCACGGTGGCGACCAGCGTCTCCCCAACCTCGTAGACCGCCTGCCCCGTGTGCAACAACAGCGACTGCGCGGCTGTCTCGACTGGCAGCTCGACCGCGACCTGCGCCCGGCCGGCGGCTCCTTCGGCCTTCACCTCCAGCGTCGTCGGCCCTCCGGGGATGAACGACATGACGGCCAAACCCAACTCCCCAGTGGCCAGCTCTGCTGCATAGTCGCCTGCCTGCACCGACAACGTGACGTCGGCCGGACGGCCATCCGGCGTGGTGACCATCAGGTAGACATCGTTCGCGACGCCCGGTTTGAGCACGCCGCTCTCCGGCACGGCACGGACGCGCAGGGGCTCGGCGGCCACGACGACTGTCTGGCGCACGCCGCCCCTCTGCCCTGCGGCATCCACGACCTCAGCAGTCAAGGTCAGGGCACCCGACCGCGGACTTGCCGGCACCACAAGGTCGACGACCGACCGGCCCTGAGAGTCGGCCGTGGCGAGGGATTCGCTGACCACACGGTCCCCGGCACCCGGGTCGCTCAGGCGAACCGCCACATCGGCACCGGCGACCGGCATGCCGAAGAACGTCACAGCCTCGACGGAGGCCCTTAGCTTGTCACCGGGGCCATAGTAGGTAAGGTCAGTCGCCAGTTGCACGCTGAAGGCAGGAAGCTCGTAGTCCGAGACCTCGATCGCCCGCTCGGTGACGGTGTCTCCCAGCGCCACGCTCAAGACACGGGTGCCCGCCTTCGCGTCATCGGGAAGCTCGCACGACCACGCGCCGACGCCTTCTTCCGAGAGCCGGACCTCCGCCTCGCACACCACGTCGCCGTTCGGGTCCGTCATCCGCGCGGCCGCCGCCCCGCCGACCGCCGGAAGCAGTGTGGTCGCATCGAGTGCCAGTGCACGAGCCAATAGGACCTGGCCCGGCCGATAGGCGGGCTTGTCCGTCATCAGGTAGACCTTGTAGCTACGCGCAATCGCGACGGCCTGTTCCAATCTGGCGGTGCCGGCGTCGGTCTCCGTCTCGACCACCAGCGTCGCGGGACCCTCTGCAACCTCTGGGACGGTGAAGGCCGCTTCCACCGTGCCCAGCCCGTCGCTCACACCCGCAAAGAGCGGCACGACGGCGCCCGACGACGTCAGGAGTGAGATCGCGACCCTGGCGTCCGCGACAGGCCCACCAGCCAGGTCCACGCCGTCGACAGACGGGTCGCTCAGCCGTGGCCTCAAACCGGCGAGGGCCGGCTTCGCGCCGGTCGACGTCGTGAGGTCGGGCCCCGCCGACCTCACGACGACGCGCAGTGCCCCCCGACTGCTGGGCGCGAGGCGATCCTCACCCAGAACCAACACTTCCTGGGGTGCTGCAGGAGTCGGCAGGCTGAGCACACGGAAGGTGCTCACGGAGAACACGACCAGAACCATCGCCAAGGCAGCCTGACCCACCTGCACGCGCCGTCCCCAGAGCTGCTTGAACCATCCTGACCGCTCCCGGCGCTCCACACGCTCGCGCAGCACCGCACGGATACGATCGTCGGCCTCCCGAGAGAGCCGCACGGGAGCCATCGCTGCGTCGATGGTCTGCGTCAATCCCTGACCAAGCTCGCGCAGCGCGGCGACCTGGGCCGCGCACTGCGGGCACTGAACCAGATGCGCCTCGACGGCCCCAGCCTCGTCCGGGCTCAGCTCACCATCGACGTAGGCGAGCAAGTGCTCGTCCGGGTGTACCGCGGTGTTCCTTCTCAAGACCCCAGTTCTCCCAGCAATGCCTGCAGCTTCTTGTGGGCGTTGTACAGCCGGGACTTCACCGTCCCCAACCGCACACCCAGTACCGAAGCGATCTCGTCATACGCCAGCCCATCCCTGTAACGCATCAGCACCGGTTGGCGATGTGTCTCCGGCAACTGGTCGACGGCACGCCACAGCGCCGTCGCCGACTCCCGGTCAATCACTACGCGCTCGGGCCGGACACTGTCGGGCATCGGCAACCGTTCCAGTCCCTCTTCCATATCCTCCCACTCCGCCGAGGGCAAGGTCTTGCGCCGCATCCGCATCCGTGAGCGGTTCAGCGCCACCCGGTAGAGCCAGGTCTCAAAGCGCGCGGGGCCCTGCACATCGTAGTCCGGCAGTGCCTTGAGTAGGTCGAGGAAGATCTCCTGGACGGCGTCCTCGGCCTCCTCCCGGTTGCGGAGAGCCGAGAAGGCAACCCGGTAGACATAGTCCTTGTAGCGATCATAGAGCGCCTCGAAGGCGCGGGGCTGCCCGCGCTGGAAGCGCGAGATCAGATCCTCGGTCGGCACCCCGCCGGCACGCGCTGCCGCGGGGCTGCCTGTGAGGGCAAAGACCCAGGTTGCGACACGCCGGACCACGCCAGCCGGCACCAGGTGCCGGCGCCAGACCGGGGTCGCGCCGAACGGGTAGGCCCTAACGGCTACTGTCACGCTTCATCCTCTCTCACCAGTGACATGCGGCCCAGGAAGAGAAGGTTCACGGGAGGCCTCGGGAGTGGCCGACGCCGACGAGGGCAGCTCCTGAGACTTCCGATGCAGTTCCGACCTAGCTGCGGTCGGAACTGCACGGCTAGGTTAGCGGATGAGCCAGGATAGCCAACCAGTCACGGTCACCAGGCTACCCAGCGTCGTCGCCAGGATAGCCAGCGCAGCGAAGTCGACATCGGTGTCGAACTCGGTGGCCAGCACCAGCGACATCACAGCTGAAGGCGTGGCACACTCCAGGGTCAGGACGTTTCTCGCCAGCCCCCGAAGGCCGACGAAGCCACCGACGTGGTAGGCGATGAGGGGTGCCAGCACCAATCGAGCCAGCGTGGCCGCGATCAGAGGACCGGTCTGGGTAGTGGCCGAGCGCCTCTGAGCCTCCAGCGTGGAGAGCATCTGCGTGCCCAGCACCACCATTGAGCTGGGCACCATTCCCTGCCCCATGATCTTGGCCGCCTTGAGGATGGGCTCCGGCAACGTAAACCCCGTGACGTTGATGATCACGCCAATCACCGCAGCGTAGATCATGGGTACCGAGAGCACCTGCCTGACCGTCTCGCGCGCCGACCTACCGTGACCTCTAGCCGCCAGGTAGACGCCTAGCGTCGAACGCATAATTGCGTTCACGGTCACCACCAAAGCGCCCCGAATGAGACCAGCCTGGCCGAACGCGAAGAGGTTGACCGGCAACCCGTAGTTGCCTGTGTTCGCCAGGACAGTGGTCACCTGGAAACTCGCACGCGTCGCGTCGCCCAGACGGAACAGACGGGCCAGCAGCTCGGTGATGCCCCAGATGGCGAGCATTGTGACCACCATGCCAAGGGCGATCTGGCCGAACTCCATGCCGCTTACATCGGAATCCGCCAACGCATCGATCACCATCGCCGGACTGAAGACGTAGAAGGCCGCCTTGGAGAAGGACTGCACATCAAGGCGAAGCTGCCGCTGCGCCACGGCCGAGATCGCCGCGACCACGAAGACGGGAAGCAGGATGGTAGTGAGGATCGAGAGAATCAAGACGCTGTCCTGTGATGGTGATGTCGGTGGATGGTGGTCGCGGCAGCGGTGGCTACGCGATCGTGATCGAACTCGGGTCTCCGTCAAAGGCCGGATAGCGCATATTCAGCCGCTCCAGGGCCTCCTTCAGTACCTTCCCAATTACCAGGTTGCGGTACCACTTGCGGTCGGCTGGTACGACGTACCACGGGGCCCACTCGGTCGACGTCTTGCTCAGAACCGCCTCAAAGGCCGCGATGTAGTCATCCCACAGCTTGCGTTCCTCGAGATCGCCCAGACTGAACTTCCAGCGCTTATCGGGCTCGTCCAGCCGCGCCTGCAGTCTCTCTCGCTGCTCGTCCTTGCTGATGTGAAGGAAGAACTTGAGGATGAGCGTGCCCTCGTCCGCCAGCATCTTCTCAAAGGCGTTGATATGCTCGTAGCGGCGCGACCATACCTCCTCCGGCACGATGTTGTGCACACGCACAACCAGCACGTCCTCGTAGTGGCTCCGGTTGAAGATCACGATCTCGCCGTTGCCCGGTGTCTTCTGGTGGACTCGCCACAGGTAGTCGTGCGCCAGCTCCAGCTTGGACGGCACCTTGAAGCCGGCCACCTTCACGCCCGCCGGGTTGACACCCTCAAGGACGTGGCGGATGACGCCGTCCTTCCCTCCCGTGTCCATGGCCTGGAGGACCACGAGCACGCGCCGCTTTCCCTCTGCGTAGAGCAACTCCTGAAGAGCCTCGAGGCGTTGATTCGCTACCTTCGCGGCGGCCTTGCCGGCTTTCTTTCCGCCCTCGAACGCACTCAGGTCCCTCGTATCATACTTCGACAGATCAACGTACGCTCCCGGTACGACTCGATAGCGCTCCATCGTCACCCCCTGGATCAAGAGCACATGCCAACACCAGTATCCCTTGAGACAGACATCCCGGCAAGCGGGCGCGTCGCCCCCCTCATACGCTCCGCTAGGGCTCCAGCCCCAGACCGATCCGCGCCAGGTTGATGATCTTGAAGGGCACCAACCCGGCCGACGCATCCAACTCCGCCTTGTCACACACGGTCGATGTGTTGGCCTGATCGATCCGGGGCTTCAAGGCCAGCAGAGCCCTGCCAAGCTCCGCTCTGGGAGTCGAGGCCACGAGGTCATCGATCTCCTGCATCAGCCCCCGCGCCGCTGCGATCCGCTCCTCGGTCTCCGCAGCGAGTTCAGCGCTCACAAGCCCAACCTCGCGCTTGAGCCGGTTCAGCCGATAGCCGGACTCGTAGGTAACATCGGCGATGGTCTGCCGGTCCATCCACTTCGTCTCGTAAGAAAGGATATCGCGCCACGTGGGTTGCAGCAGCAAGTCCCGATGGTCGGCCAAGGTCATCGCGTGGCGTATGTAGCCAAACCGCTCCGAGTGTTCGTAGGCAAGGCTACCGGGATCGAGGAATGGCGCCAGCGGCGAGGTGAAGGGGATGAGGCGACCATCATCGAAGCGCGATAGCAGGTCGCGACAGTAGTCGACTGTGCCCAGCGCCGACTCTGTCGTCTGCTGCGACAGCCCAATCATGAAGAAGAGATCGAAGCGCTGGGCCCCCACATCGAGACAGGACGCAATCGTCTCATCGATGTCGGCGCTACCGTACGGCTTGCCCGATGCCCGGCGCACCGCCGGATCGTGTGACTCGGGCGAGAACTCCACGATGAAGTTGGGCAACGCACCCGCTAGTTCCTCGGCGTACGCCCGATCCACAGGCCTGAAGAATTCCACGATCACCGGGCCCGCGTACCCCTGGACTGCCCTGAAGAACCGACGAGCGTAGTCCCTACCCGGCTGGCGAAGGTCACCCAGCAGGAAGACCGGTGCGCGACCCAGTTTCCCGATGCGTCGCACGTCCTCCGCCAGCCGTTCGGGTGAGCGATACGCGGGCCTCCGGCGGCTGGACATGTGCCGGGAGGCGAAGGCGGACCCGCCGCAGATTGTGCAGTTCTGCACACAACCCTTGACCGTGAGGGAGGCCATGATCGGGTACTCGAGCCAGTGGCTGAACGGCACCTGATTGAGCAGATCTCCCCGCTGTACCACCGACCGCACCATCGGTCGGAAGTCAAGCGTCAGATGGTCCAGATTGTCGGGCACGTATGTGAGCGGGTTGACGTGGACCTCGCCCGACGGATCCTGCCAAGTCAGGTTGGCCACGTCCGTTGGTGCCGTGCCACTCACGATGTGTGTCATCAAGCGCTCCAAGGGCTCCTCGGTGGAGTCCCCCCGGAGAACATAGTCCACATAGGGACTGCGAACCAATTCCTCGTGGAAGTATGTGGATGAGTATCCGCCGAAGATGACCGGCTTGTCCGGATGGTGTTGTTTGACGAGCCTGGCGACCTCCAGCGATCCGTGGGCGTGCGGAAGCCAGTGCAGGTCGATCCCATAGGCCCGTGCCTCGACGTTGCCGATCAGGTGCTCGGGATCATAGCGATCTGAACGCACCATGCGCGCGGCCAGGTTGCCGATCCGGACCTGGAAACCGGCTTGCTGGAGGTGCGCCAGCATCGTGGCGAAACCGAGTGGATACATGTCGAAGACCGGCGCCGATGGCACGAGGTCGGAGATCGGACCCCAGAGCGTTGCCCGTTTTCGGAAATCATAGACACTGGGCGCGTGCAGGAAGAGTAAGTCTAGCATGGCGACCAAGTCTACGAGAAAGCGAACCGCGGGCAATATTAGAGTTGGATAAGAAAGCCCCCGTCTGCCGCGTGGCGCTTGACGGGTCAGGGTCGCCCTCTATAATGTTAAATAGATACCTGACTTACAAAATCGGGGCTCGTGGTGCCCGAACATAGGAGAGAAAACATGGCGCTGCTCAACGATGAGATTCTGGCCAACGTGAGGACGATGCTGAGCGATCTGACCAATGACGTGACCCTGGCCGTATTCACGGACGACCAGCACTGTGACTACTGCAAGGAGATCCTCCAACTGGCTAGTGAGGTCTCGGCGACTACCGACCGCGTCCATGTTGAGCAGTATGAGATCCACAAGGACGCTGACAAGGCAGCTGAGCTGAGCCTCAAGCGAGCTCCCGTGATCGCCATCCTCGGCAAGGCGGACTACGGGCTTCGGTTCTATGGCATCCCCTCTGGCTACGAGTTCTCAACGTTGATGCACGGCATCCAGAAAGCCAGCAAGGGGACGTCGGACCTCGACGACACAACCCGGTACTTCCTGGCCGAGCTGCCAAAAAAGGTCGAGATCGAGGTCTTCGTCACACCGACGTGCCCCTACTGTCCACAGGCCGCCGTCTTGGCGATGGACATGGCCGTAGAAAGCGACAAGATCAACGCAGACGTAGTGGAGTCTGCTGAGTTCCCCACGCTGGCCAACTCCTACAACGTGATGGGCGTGCCACTGAGCGTCGTGAATGGCACCGCCCGGATCGAGGGCGCCGCACCGGCACAGACCGTACTCCAGGCGATTCGCGAGGCCATCGCCTGACCAAACAAAGCCGTCCGCGCACTCTGCCTTCCAGGCCGGGCGAAGCACGCCGGGCCTGTCGCCAAGGTCGCGGGGTCACGTTGAGGCATTTCCCAAACTCGAGCCGATGGGTAAAATGGTCTGAAGGTCAGGACGGCGAGCGACACCTACAAGGGAGAAGGGGCAGCAATGTTCGACTTCAAGCTCACAGAGGAATCGCCTGCGGAGGACGTCTCCGGCGGGCTGTACGAGATCATCATCATAGGCGGCGGCCCGGCGGGCCTTACGACAGCGATCTACGCCGGCCGCGATGGTCGGAAGACGCTGGTTCTGGAGAAGGAGACCACAGGAGGGTTGGCCACGACCACTGACCGCATCGAGAACTACCCCGGCTTCCCCGAGGGTATCAGTGGCTCCGACCTCATGACGCGGATTCACCAACAGGCCGAGCGCTTCGGCACTGAGATCGCCGAGTTTGAGGAGGTCACCAAGATCGAGCCGGTTGATGGCATTTTCCATCTGACCACTGAGGACGGCACCGTCTACGATGGCAAGACGGTCGTCATCGCGACGGGGAGCAAACCCAACAAGCTGAACATCCCCGGCGAGGATGCATACTTCGGCAGGGGCGTCTCATATTGCGCGACGTGTGACGGCCCCTTCTTCCGCGACAAGGACGTCATCATGGTCGGGGCCGGCAGTGCAGGTCTCCAAGAGGGGCTACAACTGCTGGAGTACGTCAAGACGATGACGGTGCTTGTCCACAGTAAGGTGATGCGCGGCGAGCAGATCCTCCAGGACCGCATTAGGGAGCACGAGCGCACGCGCCTTGTCTACAATCAGGAGCCCGTGGAGATAGTGGGCGAGACCACGGTCACTGGCGTCATCTCAGAGGACAGAGAGACCGGTGAGCGAACCCAGACCAAGGGAGACGGGGTCTTCGTCTACATCGGTCACTCGCCCGACACAGCCTTCCTGGCAGATCTGGTTGAGCTTGATGAGCACAGCTACATCGTCACGGACAAGCGGATGCGCACCAAGGTGCCTGGCCTCTATGCCATTGGCGACGTGCGCTCCAACAACCCCGCGCAGATGAGCATCTCGGTGGGCGACGGCACCATCGCCGCCCTCGACATCCGTGAGTACCTGCAGAACCTGACCTAAGTCCTGACCGAAGGAGGCGCCATGCAACCCAACGTAGGCGAACGCGACAAGCTGCTGCGGACCATCCTGGGCATCTACGCGATGCTCGTAGGATTCCTGTTCATTCAAGGCGTCGTCGGCATCATCGTGGGCGTGCTGGGCCTGATCGCCTTGGTGACGGGTCTCGTCGGGCGCTGCGGCATCTATGCGCTCTTCGGGTGGTCGACGATCGAGTCGGAGACAACGGGGGGCACCGCCCCCGGCAGCGACGACTCACAGGGCACGGCCAACGTAGACAAGGGCGAAGCTGAGGAGACAGTCAAATGAAAGCACAGGTCACGTGGACAGGTCCTGGCTACCGGATGGTCGGCGAGCCAGATGGGGGGCCCGCCATCGTCTTGGACTCAAAGGGTGGCACCTATGGCACCCACAGCGGGATGACGCCGATGGAGCTTGTGCTGGTGGGACTGGCCGGTTGCACCGCGATGGACGTCGTGTCGATCATGGCCAAGAAGCGCCAGCCCCTGACCAACCTGCAGGTCCGGGCGGAGGCTGAGAACGCCGACAGCTACCCAAAGGTCTTCACCAAGATCAACATCACCTATGTAGCCTACGGCAGCGGCGTGGACCCGAAGGCGCTATCGCGAGCGATCCAGCTTTCAGAAGAACGCTATTGCTCGGTTCAGGCTATGCTTAGGGGCACGGCTGAGATCACCAGCGGCTTCGAGATCGTCGAGTCGCCAAACCCCACAGAACCTGGGGCGCCGTTAGCCCCGGACACAGACTGACACACTGGCCCATCCCTGCGATGGGCCGGTCTGCTCTAGGGAGTCGTCGGATGCTTAGACTGGGGGCGCATGAGTCCATCGCCGGAGGTCTGCACCGAGCCATCGAGCGCGGCGAGTTGGCCGGCTGCGAGTCCCTCCAGATCTGGACCAAGAACAGCCGTCAGTGGAAGTCAAAACCACTAGCGGAGGACCAAATAGCGCTGTTCAAACAGGCAAGGTCCGCGAGTGCGATAGAACCCGTTGTGGCCCACGCCTCCTACCTCATCAACGTAGCCTCACCCAAGCCGGATATCTACGCTAGATCGGTATCTGCCTTGGTCGACGAGGTAGAGCGCTGTGAACAGCTTGGGGCTCCCTACCTGGTGCTCCACCCGGGCTCTCACACAGGCGATGGCCTCCAGGACGGGATCCACCGTGCACAAGCCGCACTGCGAGAGACGCAGCGCGCGACGCCGGGCTACATCACCAGGATCTTGCTGGAGACGACAGCGGGGGCCGGCTCAGCCCTCGGTGGCACCATCGAGGAGCTGGCAGCACTCCTGGAGGCCGACGGGGATGGTGCAAGACTGGGCATCTGTCTGGACACGTGTCACGTCTTCGCGGCAGGCCACGATCTTCGCACCGAGCAGGGGTACACGCAGCTGCTGAAAGGCGTCGAGGACCTGATTGGCCTGGATCTGTTGCCCGTCGTGCACCTGAACGACAGCAAGCACGCGCTCGACAGTCACAAGGACCGGCACGCCCACATCGGCGAGGGCGAGCTTGGCTTTGCCGGTTTTCACCGCCTCCTGACGGATCCGCGTCTGGCGGGCAGGGCGGGCATCCTGGAAACGCCGAAGAGCAATGACCTCCATGAGGACCGCATCAACCTAGCAGCGTTGAGAGACTTGGCAGCCGGCATATCGTGGGATCTTATACAGATGGTGGGGAGCGAGAGTAATGGAGAAAGCGACAACACGTGACACCAAACCAGTGTCAGTGAAAGACAGACTAATAGCAGTACTCCGAGAGGACTGGCTGACACTCGCCATCGTACTGGGTCTGGTGGTGGCCTACGCGATCCTCAGAACACCCAGCGACAGCTTCGCATCGGAAGCCGATCTGCAGGCCGCGCTTAGCACCGGCAAGCCGACCGTCGTCGAACTCTTTGCCAACAACTGCAGCATCTGCCTGGTGTCGAAGCCCAGGGTAGACCAGCTCGAGCGTGACCTAGCGGACCATGCGACGGTGCTCAGGCTCAACGTCAGAAGGGACCTGGGGCAGACACTGGCCTATCGGTGGAGCGTGACCGGCGTGCCCACCTTCTTCGTCTTCGACGGCCGGGGCGAGGTCGTCTACCGTCGCTCAGGAGCTCCCGACGTGCGGGCGATCGAGGATGCGGTGGCGTCCCTGCCGCGACCCAGCGACTGATCATACACGTGACCTAGAGTCCGATCGAGCTGGCCACGCGATGACCACGGCAGCAGAACGTCCAGACTCGACCAGGCAGAGAAGCGCTCGCAGGAGGTGACGGCAGCCGGACATGGTCACCATCGACACGGAGAAGATCAGCCTGATCCCGGGCACACCGACTGCACCCGGCTTTCCCCTGGCGCGGTACCGCCCCACTGATCTCCGCGGCGTTGCCGGGGAGTTTGCAGAGACGGCCACCCAGCCGGGTGACGTGGTTCTGGTCCTCGGGGCGTCCTGTGGTGCAATCGTGCGCGAGATAGCCGAGGCCGGACGCCGAGCGGTCGCACTGTACCGCAGTCCGGTGGACCGGCTCTGCGCCGAGACCGAGATCCGGACCTGCCCTCACGAGGACCTGCAGGCCGCCCTCAGCCGTCTTGCCGATCAGCGCAAAGGTGGCCGCCCCCTCTATCTGCACGTGCGCGACCTCTACAGCACGACCTGTCCCCGATGCCACCTTCCGGGCGTCGCTGAATGGTTCGCGTGGGACCGGGATTCCGGCAGGCCCTTCGCCAAGTCCGTGCCCTGTGACCACTGCCAGACCACCGTCCAGGGGCCGGTCACGGATGAGGATCTGGCCACGTCCGGCGTCTTCCCGCCGGCGGGCGGCCCCGCCTTTCATCTGGCGCTCAGCCGCGCACGCGAGCACAGCGGGGTTGTGGCCGGGGATGAGATCCACCGCGTCACACAGCTCATCCAGCTCTATACCTCACGCAACCTCAGTATCCTGATGGACATCGTGAACCGGCTACCTCAGCTCCGGCTACCCGAGCGCGTCGCGTCCTCCTTTGCGGCTCTGCTGCTCGAGACCTTTGATCTGGCAAGCACCTTGACCGCCTACGAGATGACGGGCGGGCGCCCCCGCAGCCTACGCCCACCCCAGAAGTTCTTGGAGCGCAATGTCTGGATGGTCCTGGAGCACGCGCTTAGCGCCTTCGAGCCTGCTGTGGCCGGTCGCGACCCGGGAGCGCGTCACTTCCACGCTCTTGAGCCACTTCTGGCATCCTCCGAGCCTGGCTATCTACTACGCAACAGCTCGATCCAAGATCTGGACCCCACAGCGCTGGGGGGTGCGTTCGACGCTGCGGTACTGGCGATGGCCCCGCCCGACGCCGTGTCATGGGCGCTCACCACCCTTTGGGCGATCTGGCTGTGGGGTGACCGGGTGCCGGCGGGTCTGGCCAGATTCCTCAGACGGAGACGTCTGGATTGGGAATGGTACCGCCGCGGTCTGACCTTCGCGATCAACCGACTCCGTCCGCTGCTCGCGCCCGGAGCCCCGATCCTGATGTCATCGGCGTGGACCGATCCGGCTGCTGCCCGTGCCGCAATCCATGCAGCCACGGAGACAGGGCTTGCGACACACCGATGGCTGGTCTGTCCGCCATACGGCTTCCGCTTGGTGGGAACCGTCGAGCCCGCCGGGCCTGCACCGGCTCCCTCCAAGGATGTCGCCGAGGACTCACACACCATCGAGCGGCTCCTGGAGCTGCGAGGCGAACCTGCTGGGGGTAGCGAGGTGGTGACTGCCGCGATCATTGAGACCGGCAACGCCGACATTGCTCGCTTCGACCAGCTCATCGGCCTCGTCGGCAACGTCGAGCCGATCACCGATGACCAGCTCTGGCTGCGGGACGCACGCCGTGCGCGACCTCCCTTGGCTGACCGGGTCGAAGAGGCCCTACTCGAGCGACTCACCCAGGCGCCTCCTCCCACGCGCGCGGAGGTGGATCGCGCACTCTATCCACGGTTCCACGGCATCTGCACACCGGCAGCCGAACTCGTAAAGGTCGTGTTGAAGGCCTACACGGTCGAGGACGGTGAGAGCAGGCTCTGGCTGCGGCCAGAGGATGACGCGCAACGGCGCAGCGACGAGATCAGGGGACTGAGGCGGGCGCTACAGGAGCTCGGAGAGAGACTGGGATACCGCATCGTGCGGAGGATCGGCCGCGACCTGGTATGGCGGGACAACGCCCAGGTTGCCTACCTATTCAGGTTCTCGTCCACCGCCGAACTGGGGTCCCATCTGCTGGGTGAGCAACCGACCTGCGACGGTCGCCGCTGCCTGATCGTACCCGGCGGGCGCTCGGCTCTGATCGCACTCAAGCTCCGGCGCGATCCCCGCCTAGTGCAGCGCTCTGTTGACCACAGATGGACCTTCATCAAGTTCCGTCACCTGCGCCGGATGGTCCAGGAGATCACCCAGCGCGCTGAGATCGAGGTTTTCCTGGGCCTTGACCCGATCGTTGAGCAGTCCGGCGCGCAGATACCGATGCCGCTCGGCCTGGAGTCAGCCTAGTCCATCAGGTTCACCGGATCGCACATGCGATCCTAGAACTGGAAGCCGCCGCGAGCCAGTATCACCTTTTGGTGGTAGTCATGGGTGTACGGTAGCAGCTTCTCCCTGAGGCGGAGCCAGGGGTCCGAGGTCAGAAACCGCTCCAGCTCCGTCAGATCGGGACTGACGAATCCCACACGTATCTGTGGCCACCCACCGTACGCTGTGAACCAGCGATCGGTGAGCTCGAAGCCCGCCTGCTTCATCGCCATCGGCAGGTCCTGGGCCACGAATGCCAGGCACTCCTCTTCGTGACCAGTTGCGATGTCCCAAGTCATCAGCAGCTTGACGGGTATGGACATGCCGCACTCCTAGCGCTTTCCTTTCACGCGGCGAGCGTCCGGCGCGCCGGGGACCTCTACTGGCCCAGACTGGCCAGCAGCTCCTCTGCCTGCTCTGCCCAGACCGTGGGCGGATCGGTCTGCAGGAACGTCTGGAGCGTCGATTTCGCCTGGGCGGTCTCGCCGACCGCGGCGTACGCGCGGCCCAGTGCAAAGAGCGCTTCGCGCATCTCCGGCGCCTGCTCGATCGCCCGCTCGAGCATCTCGATGGCCAACGCCATATCGCCCTGCAGCATATGGATGTTGCCCAGTCCCACCAGCGCCTCCGGCTTGTCCGGCTCGGCCGCCAGCGACCTGTTGAACTCATCCTCAGCCTGTGCCAGCCGCTCGACATCGGGCTCCATCGCTCCCATAGGGAAGGCCTGGATCAGGTAGGTAGCCCCGAGCTGATAGTGCGTGTCAGCATCCTCGGGATCAGCCGACAGCGCAGCCTCGAACTCAGTGACGGCCTTCTCCATATCGCCCAACTGGTAGGCCAGCACCCCGAGGTTGTGGTGAACGGCAGCAGACCGCTCAGGGTCCAGACTCAGTGACGTGTTGAAGTGATCCTCTGCCGGCTGGAAGTTGCCCAGGTTGAAGAGCGTGAGACCCAGCTTGAAATGCGCTTCAGCGTTCTCAGCATCCTCGGCCAAGACGGCCTCGAGCTCGGACTTTGCCGCCTCGAAGTCACCCGCGTCTATCTTCGCCTGGATAGCGTCCAGATTCGTCTCGGTCGTCTCGCCGGACGGTCGATTGGAGAAGTAGATGGCGGCACCGACGCCGCCCACCAAGACCAGGACCACCACGATGATGATTACCAGACGACCGCGCATAACCCCTCCTCAGGCCGGCCCCTCACCGGGGCTCCAGGACAATGATCTGGGTCTCTTCCGACGCCGCACCGTCGGTGACCCTGAGTACCTCCAAAGACGTAGGTTCCGAGACGCCCATCTCCTTGAGGAACCCCTCGAGGGGAAGACGCTCGACCAGCAGACCGGGCACATCATAGTGCACGGGCACAACCACAGCCGGCTCGATAAGGCCAACTGTCTCCGCAGCCATAGCCGGGGTCAGCCCCCCGGGTATGCCAACGGGGATCACCAACACCGTGACGGGGCCGATGGCCTCGATCTGTGATTGCTTCAAGGGGCCGGCCAGCTCGCCCAAGTAACAGAGCGCGGTCCGCCCGTAGGTGATCGTATAGACCACGTTCTCCCGATCCTCGTCCGAAGGCGGACAGGCCGCTCCGGTGATGAAGACGCCACCGATCTCGTACTCACCGGGGGCCGAAACGGTGCGCGACACACCAGCCACCTGCGGCCATAGCAGCGATCGTGGATCGTCCACGAGTCGGCTGGACGTGACCAGCGATGCCTCCAGGCCACTGAGTGCGAGTCCAGTCTCGTCAGGGTCGTGCGGGTCCGTTACGACCGTCGGGTAGCCACGCTCGGCCAGCCGCAGACAACCCTGTCCATGCCACGTTATTTCCATGAGCTACACACTCCCGAGTGTTCCTTGAACAGGCCGATTATAGTCGCAAACACTCCTGCGCCAACCATATGGTACTTGGGTCATACCAGGCGACGCTCGAGAAGCTGCAAAGCGACCTCGACATCTGTTGTGAGCGGCACCTGACTGTGCTATAATGTTTAGAGAAGGTAAGAGGATAGCATGGCGAAACGGTCGATCCGATTCCTCACCCCACAGAAATCTGGGCAGCTCACCCACCTAGCAGACCGCGCACGTACCAGCTTGATGCGATACTCCGGCATCGACGTTGACTACAACGCCGTCGGGCTACAGACGCTGGATGAGTGGGTCGAACGCCACATGCAGCAGTTCCCCGATCCGTCGCAGGCAGTAAGGGTCGTGTGGGGAGCCTTCCTTGGAGAGACATTCCGTCGCCGATTCAGCGGACAATGGGGAATCGACGCTTCCTCGCCACAGCAACGTCTGGGCATCGTGTGCGCAAACGACGGCCAGGGCATCGTATTCGTCGATGTCATGGACCAGGTCAACCGGCGGATCACCGTCGGCATGAGCGAGTCCCTGGCCTTCTACTACACCATCAAGGGCGTCGAGATTCGGTCAGCCTGATCGCCTCACGACGAAACCGTCGCAACCGTCCGCCGTCATCCCTTGGATCTACAGCTGAGCTAGTGCCTGAGTGAGTTGGGCGGGCGTCGCCGCAGCTACCGCATAGTAGTCCAGCCCCGCGTAGTGAGTCTCGAAGAATACCCGCAGGTCACTAGGCCACAGGTGGGGGTTCACGGCTATCACACGGCGGACCGCTGGGCCGATCCCCGCGTCATCGGCGCTACCACCGATTGTCCAACGATACCGCTGCCACACGCCACTGGCCGCGACCGCCTGAAACCACGCGTCGCCCAGTCCTGGCGGAATCAACACGTACACGCGCTCGTACGACTCGCGCGGCGGGACGAAGTCGCTGGGTGGCGGTTCAACAGGCTCAGGGTCGGGCAACGGGGCGACGGCGAGGACCAGGCTGCCGACCTCGCCGGTGTCGGCCCGTACCTGGGCCTCGTACTGCCCCGCCTCTACCGCGACACACCTGCTCACCGCACGGTCGTTCACCAGGGTTGTGGGCTTCTGGAAAACGCGGTCATCAGCAAAAGAGATTGTCAGATGGTCTGGCCCTACCCCCCCCGTGGCCGAGATCTCAAAGGGCTGCCCGACGGTGACTGACGATGGGGTCAACGCGATCTCAATCGGCGCTCCCGAAGGACCGGTGGCAATCAACTGCATGTCATCGATGTAGCTGTCGCAGTGCTTGAAAGGCCACAGAACGCGACTGCGCACGAAGACCGTTGCGCGATCACCCGTGACTACGGCCTGGACGGGTGGTATCTGAGCGAACGCGTTATAGATGTGGGCGCCCTCTCCCCAGACCACGCTCTCAGCCCACGGGTCCTCGCCGCCGGTCGGATCCAGCCCCACGACAAACGTGAAGTTGCGCACAGCGCTGTCGGGCACGCCCGGCGGAGGCTCGTACTCACTGGCCCGGACAAAGAACGGGCCAGTGCCGGCGCCGTCGCTGTGCCGGGGATCGTCTGAGGTGGCCGACCAAGCGTGCGCCCACCCAGTCGCCTCAAGACGCGTCCCAGGCGTCAGGCCGGCCACCTGTTGGTAGAAGCCCGCATCGTGGATGCGGTAGAAGGTGAAGAACTTGGCGGCTCGCTGACCACTCCGCACCCGCAGCGGGTCGAGGAATGGGGGCTCCCGGTTGATGACATGCATTTCGGGCCGCCCGTAGCCGTTGGTATTCCCAGGGTCGTGAGGAACGGGGCCACCCTCACGCCAGAACCCCACCCAACCCTCGGGGACGAAGATCTCGCCATACTCCTGCCCCGTTGCCGTCTTGCGCCACCATCCACCCTCGAAGCCGGGGTTCTCTAGAAGGTTCGTCATATCGCAGCCTCCGGCATCGCGCAGGTGTGGATAGTGGTCAAGAGGAAGGCGCGCGCCGCCACAGAGGGGTCGTTAGCGACGACCCAGGTGCATAGGCATCACCACGTGGATGAAGGCATCGTCGCCGACCGCCCTTAGCACGCCTGGGTTGGTGGATGCGTTCAACTCTAGGGCAACCTGCGGCGTGTCAACAGCCGACAACACATCGATAAGGAAACGAACGTTGAAGGCGATGTCCAGTCCCCCACCCTCCACGCTGGCCATCAGCCGCGTCAGACCCTGACCCGCCTCGGCCGAGTCGGCCTCGACGGTCAGCTCGCCCTCCTCGATGTGCAACGTGACGATGTTGGCGACGTCTCGGGCGAAGATCGCGGCACGCTTGCAGGCCTGCAGCAACTCCTGGCGTCCAATCACCACACGGGTGCTGTACGACGGCGGGATGATGCGGCGCACATCGGGGAAGTTCCCATCGATGAGTTGGGAGTTGAGCACAGTGTTGGGCATCTGGAACAATATCTGGTTGTGGGGCTTCGTGGTCGAGATCACCACGGGCTCCTCCAGTCCGGACGTGATCCTCATCAGTTCCGAAAGTGCGCGGGCGGGGATGATGACCATGAACGGCTCTGGCACCGGGTCCACCAGGGGTATCTCGCGCAGCGAAAGGCGGAACCCGTCGGCTGCCCCCAACGTCATGGTCTGCCCCTCAAACTCCGCCAACACGCCGGTCAACACCGGATGGCTCTCGTCGCTCGACGCAGCAAACGTCACCTGAGCAAGCCCAGTGTTCAGCTCGGCTGCCTCCACGGCGAATCCGTGGTCCTCGTCGACCTCGGGCACAATGGGGAACTCCTCAGCCGAGATGCCCCGGAAGCTGGCCTGGACCGAGGCACACGCGAGCTGCAGCGATAGCGAGCTCGTGTCCAGGTTGAGGTTCACCTGATCGGGCGGCAGCGTGTTCACCAGGTCGATGAAGTTGCGCGCAGGAACGGTGATCTCGCCCTCGGTCTCCACCCGAGCCCCGACCCAGCGAACGATGCTGAGCTCCATGTTGGTTGCCGCCAGCTTAAGCCGGCCGTGGTCCGTGGCCAGCAGCACGTTTCCCAGGATCGGCATCGTGGTTCGAGACGGCACAGCACGACCGGCAATGCTCAGTCCCTTCGAGAGGTTCTCCTGAAGGCAAGAGAGTTTCATCGGGGGCCTCCTGCGATAGCAGTGTTTCCTTGGGTCTTACACGGAGTATACAGCATTGGTTGGGAAATGTCACACGCCCCGCAGCGTGTCAGCGCCATCACCAGCCGCCGAGCCACTGGGTTGAGCTGCCTCAGCCTGCAGGACCAACTCGGTCGCCGCGGTGGCCAGGCCCACCACCAACCAGAAGAGCACCACCGAATGATGGAACTCCAGGCTGAAGAAGTAGTGGTCGAAGACGCCGCTCACGACGCCACCAACGATGGCGGCGTGGACGCCGTACCAGAGGCTCTCGATCTCAGGATGCCGGCGAACAACGTGCCGGTTCTGCCAGAACCGCACCAGCACGACTGCGATGATGACCAGAAAGGCCAACAGCCCGGCGATCCCCATCTGCGCAGCGATGATTAAGTAGAGACTGGCCACAGCGACGTAGATGTCGATGTCGGGCGCGCCGGAAAAGCCCACCCCGAGGAACGGGTATCGACGGATGAGCGTTAGGGTGTCCTTGTACTCACCGAAGCGCATCTTGGTCGAGAGGTCTTCACCCCGAAACCCTTCCACGAAGTGATTGAGCATCTCCTGCGTCCATGGTGCAACCAGGACGACCGCCGCCGCCAGGGCAAGCAGCACCAGGAACTTGCGGTAGCGCATAGCTGCGATCACAGTCACGGCCATCGCTGCGCCGAACATCGCGCTGCGTGAGACAGTGAGGACCAGGCAGGCGCCGATCAGGCCGCCCAGAGCCATCGTCACCACGCGGGGGAAAATGGGCCGCTTGGCCACGAGCTGAGGTGCAAGCATCGCGAGGCCGAAGCTCAGCAGGCTGCCGAGAACGTTGGGCTGTACCGACGTGCCCGTGGCACGCTTCATCAACGTGGGATCGTCGCGTATGTGCCAGATCACACCGGGTCCTGTGGGATAGCCAAACCGTGCCAATGCGGAGAGGGCCCGGATCACGAAGTCCTCCGGCAGGAAGTAGAGCACCAGCCCGACAGCCGCTGCAGCAGCCGTGAAGAGGACCAGCCACCGCACGAGACGGCGCAGGCGTTCAGCGGCGCGCACCGAGTTCACGACCACGAAGAACAACCCGATGCTCATCAGAATCTCGGCGAAGTGGCGGATCAGGTAGCTCGTCAGGGCACCATGCGATAGGCCGGCCACGAAGGCCACGACGGCCAACAGAGCAAATGCCAGCACCGGCCCGCCCACCGATGTGGACACGAACGGCTCATCATCACCGACCAGCCTGGTCAGAACCCAGACACCATAGAGACCAATGAGAGCAAGGTCGAGGAAGGTCGGTGTGAATCCGATCTTGAACGGGAGGGCACCGTGGGGGAAGAGGGCTACGACCACCACAACAGCGACATACGCCATCTCGATGTCTCGGACCATCAACACCACAGCCACCAGGCCCGCAACGAGCGCGGCCACGACGATCACGCCCATCTCAGCCAGAAGCTGACCGCCGGCGAGACCAGCCGCGCCCATCAGAAGAACGGCAACTGACCAAAGTGCCCAGCGCCGCCGGGTGAACAGCAACCGGCGGAAAGGGCCCGTCTCAAACGCGTCGTGCACCACAGAGCGCCACTGAATCATCTCGATCGTCGATTATACAGACCGGCATGTGTCGGTCAACCAGGTTACGGCCGCATTACAGATTGTGGAAGACAACAGGTTAGGCAGAAATCCTCATCGCACGGTGTGCTGTTTGCTTGCAATTGTATGGGATGTATGGTAATCTAGTAAGGAGACAGTTAGGCCCGTCAATCTGGGAGGGACTTCCAATGTTCGACACACTTCTCGCCAAGAGCTTCACCCTCTTCGCCCAGATCATGGTCAAGATCCAGCCCATCTGGGACAAATACAAGGTCCTGATCTCGTTAGCGGTGGGCGTTCTGATCGGATGGTTCGTGATCGGATGGGGAATCGCCCCTGTTGAGTGGACCAACGCCACACCAGGACACCTGCGTGAGGACTACAGGTCCGCCTACCTCGCCTTCGCCGCACAGGAGTTCTACACGACCGGCGATCTGGCTCTTCTGGAGAATCGGTTAGGACTAGACCTCGCCAAGTCGAAGACAATCCCGTGGCTCGCCGAGGACGATCTGCTGCAGGTGGACCTGAGCACGGCGATGCAGAAGGCATCCTCCTATCGGCTCGAGGGCTACGGATCCGCCCTTGGCGGCGTGCACCAGATTGTCAGCCAGGGTGGCTTGCCGATCCCCGACGAGGCCCAACTACCGGGAGCTGAGGCCGAGGCAGAGACAGGCGACGCGGCTCCTGGCACGGATGCCACGCCGCTCTCAAAGGTCCTCCGCATCGTGGCCATCGTGGCCGGCGTGCTTCTGGTGGTCGGTGCGGGTGGTGTTGGATGGTACCTTCTCAAGGGACGTAGCCAGGCCGGGTCAAACGCCGCCGAAGCAGCTGCTGGCGGCGCGGCGGGTGTCTCCGCCGGTGTTGCCGTTGGCGGGGAGCTGCCTGTCAAGTCCTTCAGCACGCCCTACGTGCTGGGTGACGATTATTTCGATCCCTCGTTCAGCATCGAGGTCGGCAGCGACTTCATGGGCGAGTGCGGTATCGGTATCTCAGAGACCATCGGCGCCGGAGATCCCAAGAAGGTCACCGCGTTCGAAGCGTGGCTCTTCGACAAGAGCGACATACGCACCGTCACCAAGGTGTTGGCAAGCCAGTACGCGTACAGCGATGCCGACCTTCGGGCGAAGCTCGAGCCGAAGGGAGACATCGTGCTCCTCAGCCCCGGGCAGGAGATCACACTGGAGACCACGGCACTGAGGGTCAAGGTACACATCAAGGAGGCGGAGTACGCACAGGGAGCCAGCCTACCGCCCACCAGCTTCGTCCAGAAGGTCAACTTCGAGATCCAGGCGTGGGTCAAGCAAGCCGACGGGACATTCGAGGCGCTCTAGCAAGAAGCAACGCTTTGGCCGACGGACCAACACAAGGGCGCCCACGTGAGCACACGTGGGCGCCTCCCCTATGCTCTAGTCCGCGGCCCTGGCTGCGCGGCCTACGGTTCCGGTAGCCCGACCACCTCGACACCGGCGGGCGGCGTGTAGCCTGGCCCAAACGCGTACCTCGCGGACCAGGGTATGAAGTTGCTCACGAACTCATCCCGGCTGAGCACATTGCCAGCCTCATCCGTGACAACGCGCCCCAGCCGTGCGCTCAGCCCGTCGTGTGCGCTCTCAAGCTTCCGGACCGTGCCGGACGGCAGAGTCGCGTCGTATTCGTAAACTGGGGGGCCGGGCGAGACCGGATCGCCCCACTCCGGGCCGATCTGCTCCACGTTCCTGTTTGCCGACGTGCTGTAGAAGAGGAACCGCAGGCGGGCGCTCGCTGGATCCACCTCAGTCCGCACCAGAATGTGGTAAGGCGTGTCGTTGTTGAATCGGAAATCGACCACTGGCGAGTAGATCGTTGCGTCGAAGCCAGGACCAAACCCTCCCAGCTCATAGTACCCCACCCGGTAGGCGTGTGGCCATCGCTCGATGATGGGGAACCCACCGAAATAGGCGGCTCGGAACGCCGTCGTAGCGACCTGACAGATGCCCCCTCCGACACCGGGCACGGTCCGGTTGCCGATGATCACATAGGACTCGTCGTAGCCCGCCTCCGGCGTGACGTCGCCCAGATGCTCGTTGAAGCTGAACACCTCACCCGGCTTGATGAGCACGCCATCGAACTTGGAGGCGCCCAGTCTTATGTTGCTGTCTCGGGCCGAGGAGGAACCGGTGAAGTAGGACTCACCAACCGCCACGAGCTCGCGCACGCCAAGGTCCTCGGCAGTCAGGGTGTCATCTATCGCAGGGAGCAGTTCTCGGAGCACCAACGGCACCATGTGCCGTCCCTCTGAGAGCGCCTGATTGATGGCCGACACAGTGGCCGCGACATCCACCTCCCGTCCCGTGGCGCTGGGGGTGAGCAGGTCCAGCTGGATAGTGGCCATGTTGAAGTCATAGGTGGCGTCCACCGGATCGCGGTAGAGAGCGGTCGCGAGCGAACCCAGCTGTTCGGCCATCGCCGCCTGATCCAGCGTCACGGCAGTCTGGTCCGCCTGGATCTCGATCACCAGCATCTGAGCCAGCACATCAGGGGCGATGTCCCAAGGTCCGGGATCACCTTCGCGTGGATCCGGCACCAATAGCGTGAGGGGAGCCTCGAGAATCTTCTCGGCGATCCTCATGGCCTGTTCTGCCTGGCCGTCCTCCAACGCAGGCATCAGATCAGTCACGGGCACCACCACTTCGACCGGGCTGAGCTGGAGCAGGCTCGGCAGCACGGCAGCCAGCGTACGCGTCACCTCCATACGGCGGCCCGTGTTACCCGGGGCCAGGACCACCTCGGTCCCTACGAGCTGCACGGCGGCGTCCCTGGCGGGCCGGTCGAGCTGCTCGCCAACCGTGGCGACCGCCCGCAGGGCCGTGTCGGGATCATACGTCAGCACCGGCGAGAGCCGCCTGCCGCCCAACATGATGCGCAGACGTTCACCAACCGCCTGTTCGGGGGGCACACCGTGTCCGGGCTCGAACGCGCGCGCCAGAGTCTCGTCCATGTCGACGCCCATGCCCAGATCCACCGGAGTGAGTGACCAGGTCTGACCCTCCGGGCCAACCAGCACGATGATCGGCTGGTACAAAGGTAGGTCGGCGCGCAGTTGCGTCGCTGCCTCAGTAGGCGTCTGGCCACCAACCGAAGCATCCCATATCCAAAGTCCGGGCACCAACTGTTGCTCAAGGGCGGGTCCGAGCAGCCACCCGATGGCGAGCAGGATGACCAGCTCGATCGCGGCCAGTACTATCACGAGTCTTGACATCAGCTCACCACTCCACGGCCCAGGCGCACCCACATCGCCGGCGATGATGATCGGCGGCTTCGTCGACCGCCCCGCCAGTCTCTGCATGGCCGCTAGTGTACCCGAAATCGTGTCACCAGGAAGAGTCTCTGATCTCCAGGGCTTCCCAGATCGCGCCACCGGCTTGCGGTCGAAGACCATGGGCCTATACTGGCCTTCGTCGGGCAGCGTCAGCAGGCACGGATGGGAGGCAGTGATGAAGGTCCACTACCAGGATGATCGGCTGCTCCAACTGCGGCCTAGCGGTCCATGGATCCTTGTGGCGATCGGACTGGTGATGCTGGCAGCGTCGCCCATCTGGGTGTGGACGATGGGACAAGCCACGGTGTTGTCCTGCGAGCGTGTCGCAGAAGCCCGGCATCAGTGCCGGCTATCGAGATCCGTCCTGGGCATCTCGGTGAGCGGCGAGCCCCTTGAGGACCTCACCGGCGCCCGCGTGGGGCAAAGCACCGATAGCGATGGCGACACGACATACCGGGTTGTCCTGGAGGCGGGTCGTCGCGACGTCCCGCTCGCCAGCCACACCAGCTCTGGCTACAACAAGAAGGCCGCCACGGTGCAGGAGATCGAACGGTTCCTCTCCGATGCCGACATCCCCTCTCTAGAGATTCGCGACGCAGGCATCGTCGGCCTGATCGTCAGTGCCGTCTTCGTGCTGATTGGGGTTGGAATGGTGACCGGCGGGATCCAGGCCCGCTCGACGATCTGGACCTTTGATCGAGACCAGGATGTCGTGATCAAGTTCCGCAAGGGAGTGCTGGCGCCCAAATCGTGGGAGTATCGGCTCAGTGATGTCAGCGAGGCGATCGTGACCTCCAGCCGCGACAGCGACGGCGACACCACCTACCGGGTGGAGCTGATCACGGTCCAGGGCCAGCGGATACCCATGACGTCATGGTATTCCAGCGGATACCGGCGAAAGGAAGAGACCGCCACCACGATTCGTGGCTTCCTGGATCAAGGATAGACCACGAGACGCCGCCCTCACGATGAGGACGGCGTCTCTCTGTTGAGTTCTGGAAACTACGCGCTAGCGCCGTCCACAGGAGCCGCACGACCCGCTGCCACAGGAGCCACATCCCCCGCCACCTGAGTGGGCGTGGACCTGTCCCGCGGTCGAGCTGCCGTTGCCCGAAGGCGCGTAGAAGAGCGACAAGCCGCGCTTGGCCTTGTCCCCGCCACACCCCGGGCACGCGATTGGGGCATCGGCATCTTTCATCATCCGACGGGCCTGAAACCCCTCACCACAGTCCTTGCACTGGTACTCGTAGATCGCCATCCGTCACTCCAAGGTGTCTCCGTCGCCGGCTGAGTGTGACCTATACCACCACGCTGTTGATCATCTCAGTGAGTTCCTCGGATCGCACATACCCCGCGACTTCGATCTCCTGTGAGATCACGCCCTCAACCGACGCCACTGCGCGCTTGATATCCAGCGCAAGGCTGTGGGCAAGCGGGCACAGCGGAGAGGAAGGACGGAAGCGGTACGTGACAGCACCCGTCGACACATCGACGTTCAGATCCTCGATCAAGCGCATCCGAAGCACATCGACGCCGGTCTCGGGGTCGATCACCTCCACCAATCGCATCAGGATGCGCTCTCGCAGCGTCATGTTGGCGCCCATAGTCACCTCGCGGCCATTGTACCAGAAATGGGGCGCTCAGTCACGCACGATGTGGCGGGTCTCGAAGAGTTCGACGAGCCCGTACCAGAGGAACGTGAAGGCCACTCCCTCATCGAGGTTGCCCACGAACGGTAGGTTGTCGGGAATCACCTCAATCAACCCTGCCGTCGGGTTGAGGATGTAGACCACGCCGATGAGCGCGGCCAGATAGACTAGCCAGACAGGTATACCCCTGAGTGACAGAGGTGTCAGAAGAGCACCCAACCTGTCTGCAACGTCAGCTCGCTCGATCTTTCCCTCGGTCATCAGCACCTCCCATGAGCATTTCCCTGATTATACCCCACGTGTCAACCAGCACCTGGGACACCGGGGCATCAGTGAATTCAGTCACCGGAAGGCCTGCGACCATGGCCTCGGTAACGATGGTGTCAAAGGGGATACGCCCAACCAGAGGAATGCCGCGAGTATCGCAGAAGTCCGAGATCTCACCGGTTCGTGCGTGGCTGAGATCTGCCTTGTTGATGAGCACCGCCGAGGGCACGCCGAAGTGATCGACGAGGCCAACGACGCGAGAGAGATCGTGTGCGCCGGAGAGCGTCGGTTCCACGACCATGAGAGCTAGATTGGCACCGGACACCGCCGAGATCACCGGGCAGCCGATCCCGGGCGGCCCATCCACGAGGACCAGGTCAAGGCCATCGTCCAACGCGCGCAACCGTGCTTGCTGTTTGACCAGGGTCACCAGCTTGCCGGAGTTCTCACCGCCGGCGAAAAGATGGGCGTGGAAGAGCGGCCCAAAGCGCGTCGAGGACTCATACCAGAGCCCGTTCGGCGGCGTCAGCAGCGTGATCGCCTCCGTCGGGCACCGGTGGAAACAGGCCGCGCAGCCCTCACACGCCGACGGCGAGACCCTGTACGATGTGCCATCCTCGCCTGGGGTGACGGCCTCAAAGCGACACGCATCGTAGCACTGGCCGCACGAGATACAGCGCTCCGGGTCGATCTCGGCCAGATAGCCGCTGGTGAACTCGTGTGAAGCGACCTGCTGCACGTCGAGCACCAATTCGAGATTCGCCGCATCAACATCGGCATCGGCGATGCTAAGGCTGACTTCATCCGCCGCAAGATGGGCCAGCGCAGCGGTCACCGTCGTCTTTCCGGTGCCGCCCTTGCCGCTGAGGACGATCAGTTGCCGGGGATCGTCCGCCATCAGGCCACTCCCTCAACCAATGCGAGGATCTGCCGGTAGAGGGCCACCAAGCCCTCACGGTACTCCGGAATGGCCTCCACCAACGCAGCGCCGTCGGCATAGGCTTCGGCGATGCGCCGGTCAAGCGGGATCGTCAACAGCACCGGGACACCCTCCTCCTCGCAGAACCTGAGCACGCCGTCGTCGCCCACCCCGGTGCGGTTGATGACGACGCCGACCGGCAGGCCAAGCTCGCCCCGCGCGACCTGCACCGCCCCGCGAAGATCGTGGAGCCCGAACGGGGTGGGCTCCGTCACAAGGATCGCAAAGTCTGCGTCTCGCAGCGTCTCCACCACAGGGCAGGCATTCCCCGGCGGGGCGTCAAGGATGGTCACGCCGTCGTCAGCATCCTTGAACATGGCCTGCTTCAGCCTGCGGATGATGGGGTTGGCCATCGCCTCCCCGACGTTCATCTCGCCCTGACCGAAGCGCACATCGCGGGTGCCCGGCACAGTACCCCACGAGATCGTGCCCGTGGGGTTCGCGATCTCTTTGATGGCACCGGAGGGGCAGTTGTAGGCACAGCTCCCACACCCGTGACAGAGCTGAGGGAAGACCAACACCTTCTCTCCAAAGACGGCGATGGCGTGAAACGCACACACCTCGGCGCAGCGTCCGCAATGCGTGCAGAGGTCGGTGTCGACCTCAGGCAGCATGATGCCGGCCTCTTCCTGGCCTTCGACGACAGGCTTGAGGAAGATAGCTGCATTGGGCTCCTCGACGTCACAATCGAGCAGTTGGAGCTTGCTCGGCCTGTCAGCATCCGGAAGCGCGGCAAGTGTCAGCAGTAGGCTGACCGCAATCGTCGTCTTGCCGGTCCCGCCCTTGCCGCTGGCGACGGCTATGCGCATGCGACGTCCCCCTCCTGGAAGGTCAGGAGCTGGCCTGCCGCTCCCTGCCTGACCTCTACATCGGGCAGTCTTAGGCGTGCCGCATCGACGATGCTCTGCCCCGAGCAGTGGCCCAGCCACAGCGTACGGAGCATGGGAAGGGAGGCCAACTGTGCCACGGTCTCCGCCACCACCGCATCGGGGGCGCCGGCCAGGTGCACGCCGCCGGCGATCGCGACCATCGGCTCGGGGCGGACGCGTCGTGCCGTTGCCAGCGTATTGAGCAGCCCGGCGTGACAGCAGCCGCAGATCAGCGCGACTTGGTCTTCCGCCACGCGCACCACCAGCGAAAGATCGTCACTGTATGAATCGGGCACCATCCCGCCGTCGCGGTCGATGAGATGGTGCCGGCTACGCCCCTCGGGGTGAGGTCGTGGCTGCACCTCGCCCGTCGTCCAGACGCCAGGGACCACCTTGACCGGATCAGTGCCGAGATGCAGGTCCGCGCTCCCCAGCCGGTCGACCGCGCTGACTGACAGACCGCGCGCCGTAGGCGATCCCGACTTGGTCGAGTACCGCTGTGTGAAGAGCGTGGGATGCGCAAACACCGGCGTGCCCGGTCGCAGCGTGTCCAGCAGCGCGACCAGCCCGCCGGTATGGTCATCGTGCGCGTGGCTCAGGACGACCGCATCCAACTGTCTGGGGTCCAGATCCAGAACGCCAAGGTTTTGCAGCAGTACCTCCCCGCTCCCAGCCGTATCGAGCAGCACCTGTCCACCCGGCGCGTCGATCCACATCGAAAACCCGTGCTCTTCCCTGAGCGGCAGAGCTGCGACATCATCCACCACCCAGGTGAAGCGCGTCATCGCCGTGGCCAAGCTAGTGGGCGCGGTCTTCGCAGTCGCCGCCACCGCCGCTGTGGCCAGCGCAGGGCGCGGCAACGTCGAGATGACCGCCCAGCGCCAGGTCTAGCGCTTCCTGCACTGTGCCGTGCGCACCGGTGAACGCCTGGATCGACAGCTGCTCGAACATCGCGATGGCCCGCCCACCCATCCCACCGGCGACGATCATGTTTGCAGTTTGGTCGTGGACAAATGCCGGCACCTGTCCGGGTCTGTGATCCTGGAAGTGGGGATTCTCAACCACGGCGACGGCCTGGATCGTATTGTCCTCGACGTCAACCACCGTGAAATAGGGGCAGCGCCCAAAGTGGGCAGAAACACGCGCATCAAGGCCGCGTCCGTCAGCAGAAGAGACAGCTACTCGCATGGATATCCTCCGAAACTTAGGTTTATGTACTGCTGTAGAATCACCCGCGCAGCATCGTGGTGCCGCACTTGGGGCACGCAACCGTGTAGCACGGCACGCCCACGGTGTGAGGGACCTGATGCCCACACTTGGGGCAAACGCAGACACCATCGGGGCCGGCGCCGGGCTTGTTCCCACCGCCGCGACCTCCACCACCGCTACCGCGGCCTGAACTTCGAACTCTCATCATACACCTCTCATCTTCACATGTGCGCAGGACGCGCACGCACCAGATCGCGCCGAGCCGTTCTTGGGCACGAGCCAGACCGTCACCATCCGCCCGCGCCACGGCGATTTCGGCGACGACGCGAACCTCTCCCAGACCCGCCGGATCCGGTATCGGTGATCGACTGCGTGCCACGCAGGACAGGCTTCTCCGGCGTCGGAACAGCTTGTGCGGGGGCTGCCGAGGACTCGCGCAGCTCGATGATGCGCAGTGCCAGGTTACCCAAACTGGTCAGCAACGTCAGCACACGTGCAGCGATCTCGGACCGCTGGGCGCGGGCCGTTCGGGCCGCCGCGGCAACTTGTCCCTCACCATCGACCTCCACAACCGTGATGGATGCCGCCTTCGGCACTTGGTCCGACCTTTTCTCGATGTCAGTGCTCGTCTGGACTCCAGCGCTCGTCTGGACTCCAGCGCTCATCTGGACCATTTCGTCACCTCCAGACACAACGATACCTTACGTCACCCCAGCCTGCGCCCAAAGATGGATGCGGCCTCGGGCCCCGCCCAATCCCTAGAAACGCCCGCGAGAGCCTGCGTGGGCCGGACCCGTAGGACCGCTCACCGCAGTCAGCGTGCCAGCCTTGAACGCCTCAACAGCCTCGGCGACGGTCATCGGGCCGCACTCATAGGCACCCAGGCCCGCAGCAGCGACCACCTGGTAGGCGTTGGGCCCGAACCGCTGCGAGACAACGGCCTCCGCTCCCGCCTGGACCAACGACTGCGCCGCCTGCACGCCCGCACCATGCCCGCTCGACACGGCCTCGTTGGCCACCGCCTCGAACGTCCCGAGCTCGGTGTCAGCAAAGACGAAGTATGGACAACGGCCGAACCGAGGGTCGACGGGTGACGCCGCTTCCCGACCCGATGAGCTTACTGCAACCTTCATGGTGATGAACCTCCTTGTGATGTCTTCAGGCTCTGATAGCGCTCGAGGAAGCTCTCCAGCGAGCGGTTCAGGTCCGCCATCTCAAGCGACCACGCATCCAGAGACGTGAATCCCGCATCGGTGAGTCGGTACACCTTGCGCGGCGGACCCTGAGCGCTCTCGGTAATCCACTCGGCGCTCACCCACTCTTGCTCCTCCATGTCCTGGAGAGCCCGGTAGACGGTCTGTGGCGGAAGGCCCGTGATGCCGAACTCCTCAGCCAACAGCTCGCCTAGGCGGTAGCCGTGCATCGGCTCGTCGGCCAACAGCAGCATCATCATCGGCTCCACGATGCGCATCCGGCGTCCCCAACGGCGTCGCCGGCGGGTGCCTCGTCCTGCGCGTCCCTTCCCTGGTGGCATGGTCACTCCCTTCGGCTAGTATAATATGTCACTATTCACATAATGTCAATACCCACGAGGGGCAGCCATCCGTTATCCGTTGCTCGGTCCACTCGACGCAGCTATAATGCCCCACATGGTGACCAAGCGACAGCTCGGATGGCTCCTCGTCGCCCTCGGCGCGGGTGGCGCTGCCCTCGTCCTCGTTGCGGGAAGGCTCGGTGGAGGCGCGTGGCGTGGCGTTGGCCCGTTCGAGATAGCGCTCTTGGCCGGTGGTCTGGTCGTGGCCGTCCTCGGTCTGCCGCTGGTCCGCCAAGGGCACCGGCCCGCAGCCGCTGTAGTCGAACCTGACTACCGCACAAGGGATCCGAAGAGCGGCGCAGACGGTGCCGGTCCCCTGCTACAGGGCATCGTATGGGGTCTGCGCGGGCTGGCGCTGATCGCCTTCGTCGCCTATCTGGCCATCTATGTGACGTATGCCGTGGACCTCTTCAGCTGGCCCTACGACTACGATCAGGGCGAGAGTTTCGAGCTGTATGACGCCGTGCTCCACAGTCAGGGCATCTGGCCCTACAAGGACAGCAGCACCTACCCGTTCTACGCATCCAACTACCCGCCAGTTTTCCACATCCTCAACGTGCTCGTCTTCCCGGTCCTGGGGCAGACGCTACTGTCAGGTCGTGTGCTATCATTTGCCGTGACGCTGCTGACGTCGGCGCTGATCGCGTACGCGGTCCGGCGCCGGACCGGGGGCTGGTTCATCCCCACCCTGTCGGGGCTCGGGTATCTTGCCTCCAACTTCGTCTATCACGTGGGCCCTCTGTGTCGGCAGCAGCTGACGATGGTCT